>ERZ511473.86-NODE-86-length-225431-cov-7.134939_pt1 | contig 225431 bp, 181 predicted proteins | sample MGYA00374947_ERZ511473 | MGnify/ENA primary metagenome ERZ511473 (study PRJEB26303, sample SAMN06343854) | sediment metagenome | isolation source: hot spring sediment | place: Canada: British Columbia | collected 2012-09-26 ...
ATTCACTGGACGGATCGAGCCGGACGGCAGCATGACCGGGACCTACACAGATCGCACAGGGGAGGTTGGTTCCTGGCGGTGGCCGGACTCGGCGGAGAGCTCACCCGCAGAGTGAACTGCATCGCACGGGCTCGCTGTCCTGGAAGCCGAAAAACTGAGAGCGCGGGTCAAAGCTCAAGGATGAAGGCCTGAACAGCGTGGCCCTGCTTTCAGCGCCTGTTTCAGCCCAGGACGCAGGCTTCCTGTCGGGGAACTTCAGGAAAACCGTATAGGTACAAACCGCACCCTAAGGCAGGCCGGCGAGAGTCAGTCGTGCGGGTTCAACGGGCTTGTGCGCGCTAATGCTGCGAATCCGGTGTCGGTCAAGCCGACGGTGCTTCGGCCACAGTCGTACCAAATCCATCGCTGGCGGTAGAACAAGTACAGCAACCGGCGCAACCGCGGTTCGGCAAGGTCCACCATTTCCCCGAGTTCGCGCAGTGGCAGCCGAGCTCGTGGCCCAAACAACAGCGCGGAAAGCAAAAGCACGCGGGTTACCTCACCTACAACCGCAGCCGAACATTTCTCGTGTGCCATGGGTCCGTGTCTCACGCCCCGCGCTTCCAGCAACCCGCATGCCTTCACGAAATTTCGGCAGGCGCGTCGTCGAAGCAGGCGGCTGGAACGATGTGCACGAATTTGTCGAAAACCGGTTACAAGCTCGACACGTCGAGCGCCCGCTTACGCCTGTTCCGCCGCACGTGCCATGCGGTTCCGCACCAAACGATGGTTCACGGCACGCTTGAGTACGTTGCTCGGCTTGAAGGTGAGCACTCGTCGGCCACGGATGATCAGCTCTTCCCCCGTTTTTGGGTTCCGGCCACGGCGCGGCCGCTTTTCTCGCACCACGAAGTTACCGAAGCCAGAAATTTTCACCTTCTCGCCGCGCTCCAGGTGCTCCTTCATGAGGTCGAACACCGCCTCGACCAATTGTGCCCCTTCGGCGCGAGAACATTGCAAGCGGGCACACACGCGTTCGACAATATCCCCCTTTGTGAGCGTCACCGCACTCCCCCGAGACACGACAAGATCAGCGGAGCTGAACGCCAAACTGTTCGACCAGCGCTTGCCCGAGCCGCAGGTGCACGTCGTTGACTTCGGCGTCGGTCAGTGTGCGTTCGGCGGAGCGATACCAGATGGAGTACGTCAGGCTTTTTCGCCCGGCGGGAATTGGCGCACCGGAATATTGATCCACGAGCTCGACCGTCTCGATGCTGCACTCGCCCGCTCCCCATTGCCGCACAAACTGAATCACCTTGCCCGCTGCAAATCCCTCGTCGACCACGATTGCCAGGTCGCGTTTGACCGCCGGAAAGCGTGGCAGCGACCGGGCTGAAAAGCGGCGGCGACGATACTGGAGGCTTTTTTCCAAGTCAAGCTCGAACGCCCAGCAAGGCGAAGCGAGCTCGTACGCACGCTCCATTCGCGGGTGAAGAGCGCCGACAACGCCAAGCGGTTCGCCGCTCACGTGCACCACCGCTACTCTGCCAGGATGAAAGGGTCCTGGAGGCACAAGCAACTGAAAGTCCGCCTCGCCCACCCGCAAAGACTCGAGCAAGGTTTCTACAACGCCCTTGATGTCCTCGAACTCGGTCGCCTTCTTTCGCCAACCGATCCCGTGCTCCCAAAAGCGCGGGCACACGATTGCACCCACGTGGGTGCATTCGCAAAACTGTCGATCGCCTTCACGCCAAAACACCTTGCCGAGGAGGAACAACGGCACCGCCTCGGCCCCTTGAGCCAAGTTCGTCCGTGCACTCCGAACGAGACTCGACAACAAACTCAAGCGCATTTCCGCATCCTCTCGGGACAGCGGATTTTGCAACGCAACGGGTTGCCGGCCGGCAACGACTCCAGGGAAATCCACGTTTTCTTGCTGGCTCACAAACGCCAGTGGGATGGCCTCGTGAAAACCAAGGCCAGCCATCAGCCGCCGAACTTCGCGCTGCAGTCGCTCGAACTCGCCCAGGCCGCGCCCACCAAGCGAGGTCCGGGGCAGCACCGAGGGAATGCGTTCGTAGCCAAGCACACGGGCAACTTCCTCGACGACGTCCACCTCGCGCTCCACGTCCGAGCGGTAACTCGGCGGGGTCACCGACACGGTGCCCCGGGTTGCAGCCGAAACTTCGAAACCAAGGCCTCGCAATGCAGTCACGAGTTCCTGGCGCGCCAGCGAGAACCCTAACAACTCCTCGGCACGGCCCACGCGCACCGCAATGGGCGCAGGCAAATACGGGCGAGGGTAGACATCCACCTGCCCCACTGCGGCCTTTGCACCGCAAAGCTCCACGAACAAACTCGCTGCGCGGTCGGCCGCCAAAGCTACCCCTTCTATATCGACACCACGCTCGAATCGGTACGAAGCCTCGGTCTTGAGCCCGAGTCGCTTTGCCGTGCGGCGAATGGTAGTCGGCGAGAACCACGCGCTCTCGAGCAACACACGGCGAGTGTTCTCGCTCACCTCGCTGTTCGCACCGCCAATGATCCCAGCTAACGCAACCGTCTGCCCTCCGCTGGTGATCAATAGGTCTCCAGGTTCGATCCGCCGCACGACCCCGTCCAAGGATACAAATTCCTCTGCGCCGGTCGCGTGTCGCACGGTAATCTCCGGCGCAGGCAGTCGGTCGAAATCAAACGCGTGCAAGGGCTGGCCACGCTCCCACAAGACGTAGTTTGTCACGTCCACCACGTTGTTGACCGGGCGCAGTCCCACAGCCCGCAAACGACACTGCATCCAGAGCGGTGACGGCTCGATGCGAACTTCGGGGAACACACGTGCCACGTAGCGGTGACACGCAGCTTCCGACGCGATGGACACGCGAACGAAGTCTGCGCTCTGCCCAAGATGCTCCACGACGCGAATCCGCGGTCGCCGTAGCCGCCGGCCGGTGAGGGCAGCAATCTCGCGCGCAATCCCGAGAACGCTCAAGCAGTCGCCACGGTTCGGGGTAACCGAAATGTCTAGCACCACATCGTCGAGGCCCAGGATTTCGGCCACAGGCGTGCCTAAGGCAGCAGCGGCCGGAAGCACCAGAGGGTCGCGCTCGTTCGACCCCAAGCGCAAGTCTGCCTCGCTACAAATCCGCGCCTCCGATCGCACACCGCCCACCTCTTCAAGACGAACTTCCAGCCCCCCTGGAAGGCGTGCTCCCAACAACGCCAAGGCCACCCGCTGCCCCGCGGCAACTCCGAGCCCCGTTACCGAAATGGTGCCGGCAGCAGCGCCCGTGTTCACCTCGCATACCTTAAGCTGGGGGTCGCTCGGCAAGGATGCGACAGAAACGATCTCTGCAACGACGACGTGCTCGAGCCCGGTTCCGAGCCGCTCGATCGACTCGACTTCGAGCCCTGCCATCGTAAGCCGCTCCGCCACGCGTTCCGGCGTGTCGGCAAGTTCGACGAATTCCCCTAACCAGTTCCAGCTTACGCGCATGTCTGGAACACTCACACGAACTGCCGCAAGAAGCGCAGATCGTTCGCGGTAAACAGCCGGATGTCGCCAATTTGATACTTGAGCATCGCCACGCGTTCGACACCCAAGCCAAAAGCAAATCCTGAAACCGCTTCCGGGTCGTACCCGACTGCTCGGAACACGTTCGGGTCGATGAGGCCAGCGCCGAGAATTTCCAGCCAACCGCTGCCCTTACACACGCGGCATTGGGAATCCTTGCCCCCACAAATCAGGCAAGAAATGTCCACCTCTGCACTCGGCTCGGTGAACGGAAAGAAACTCGCACGAAAGCGCAAACGGGTTTCCGGACCGAACAACTCCCGCATGGCGTATTCCAATACGCCCTTGAGATCGGCCATGGACACGCGCTCGTCGACCAGGAATCCCTCGATCTGGTGGAACATCGGCGAGTGGGTGATGTCGTCATCGTGCCGATACGTCGCCCCCGGAACGACTACGCGGAGCGGTGGCTGGCGAGTTTCCATCACGCGAATTTGCACCGGCGATGTGTGGGTTCGAAGCAAGTGCTCGCCACCGACAAAAAACGTGTCCTGCATATCGCGTGCGGGGTGGTCCGGCGGAAAGTTGAGCGCGGTGAAGTTGTGGTAGTCGTCTTCGATATCCGGTCCGGTCGCGACTTCGAAGCCAAGCCCCACGAAAATGTCGACGATCTCTTCGATGGTTTGGGTCACAGGGTGCAAAGCACCGAGCACGCGGCGGCGACCGGGTATCGTCACATCCACCCGTTCCCGCTCCAAGCGCCGCGCCTCCTCGTCGGCGCGCACACGCACCAGCGCCGCGGCAATTTGTTCTTCGAGGGCGTCTTTGACCGCATTCAAGCGCGCTCCAACCTGCGGCCGCTGTTCGGGGGCAAGTTCGCGCAACGAGCGGACCATGGCCGTTAGCTCGCCGTTTCGTCCGAGGTAGCGTACGCGCACTTGCTCCACCTCGGCTTCGGTCGTCGCTCCGCGCAACGCTGCCAAAGCTTCTTGATACACGTTCTCGAGGCGTTCCAGCATACACGCGTGCCCGTCTACTGCTGACAACGAAACTTGGCCGGCGCCCTCAGGCACTCGGCCTACCTGCTCCGCGCCGCGCGCTCGCGACGCTTACGGCAAGCAATTAGGCCACTGCCAGCGCACTTTTCGCCAACGACGCAAAGTGACCGAACGCTTGGGGATCGCGCACAGCAAGGTCGGCCAACACCTTTCGGTCCACCTCTACGCCGCTTTTCCCCAAACCGTGGATGAACTGGCTGTAGTTCAGCCCATGCAGCCGAGCGGCGGCATTGATGCGAGCAATCCAAAGGCTGCGAAACTCCCGTTTGCGAACCTTGCGATCGCGGTAAGCGTAACAGAGCCCCCGTTCGACCGTTTCCCGGGCCTGGCGGTACTGGCGGCGACGTCCGCCGACGTACCCTTTGGCCAGCTTCATGATTTTCTTGCGGCGGCGTCTTGCCTTAAAGCCTCGCTTTGCTCGCGGCATCGCAGTTCTCCTTCAAAAAACCTGCGCTAGCTAACATCAGCGGCCCCAAGCGACAAGGCCGTCTTGCTCACCCATACGGCAACAACTTGCGGATGGCTTTTGCGTTGGTGCTGTCCACCAGCGTGGCTTTGCGCAAATGGCGCTTTCGCTTCGGGCTCTTGCTCGAAAGAATATGGCGGTGGTAAGCGCGCTGTCGCTTGATCTTGCCCTTTGCCGTCAGCTTGAAGCGTTTTGCGGCTCCGCGGTTGGTTTTGAGCTTCATGGCTTCTCCTTTCGCTTCGATGCTCTTCCTTACAGGGGAACCGGAGGTGCTGCCTCCTGGCGCAAACGTTCGATGAACGACTCCAACGACACGGCCGGCTCCGCTCCTTGTCGTCGCGTACGGGGAGCAACTTTCCCCTCTGCAGCTTCGCGGTCCCCAACCACCAGCACGTACGGGATTTTTAGAAGCTGTGCTTCGCGAATTTTGTAGCCCAGTTTTTCGTTCCGATCGTCGAGCTCGATCCGCCACCCCGCCTGATGCAACTTGTCACGAATTTCACGGCCGTAGGCTTCCTGCCGCTCCGTGAGAGTCAGGATGCGCACTTGAACAGGTGCGAGCCATGCAGGCAAATCGCCTCCAGTGTGCTCGATCAGCAACGCAATGAACCGCTCCAAAGAACCGAGAACCGCACGATGCAACATCACCGGCGTCGCCGGCGTTCCCGCCGGAGTGGTGTATTCCAAAGAAAACCGCTCGGGCATGGCACAGTCGATTTGCACGGTGGCAAGAGTCCACGAACGGTCCAGCACATCGCGCACGTCAAAGCCGATCTTCGGCCCGTAAAACGCTCCCTCGCCGGGTAAGGTCACCACTGGATAGCCCGTCCGCTCGGCAACGCGCAGCAACGCGGCTTCGGCGCGTTCCCACAGCTCCAAACGGCCGAGGAATTTCTCCGGCCTGGTCTGCACGCTCACGCGCACGTCGTCGAAGCCAAATGCCTGGTACACCTCGCGGGTCATGGCAACGAAATGGTCCAACTCCGCATCCATTTGTTCCGGAGTACAAAAGATGTGGGCATCGTCCTGGGCCATGGAACGCACCCGCGTGAGGCCCGTCAGGGTGCCCGAAGGCTCCAGCCGATGCAACCGGCTGAAATCCGCAAACCGGATGGGCAAATCGCGATACGAGTACTTTCGGGTGGCAAACAGGTAACAATGGCCGGGACAATTCATCGGCTTGATGCCGTATTCTTCCTCGTCCACCTGCATGAGAAACATGTCGTCGCGAAACGCGTCGTAGTGGCCGGAGGTTTTCCAAAGTTCGGTTTTGAAGATCAGCGGCGTAATGACCTCGCTGTACCCGTAACGCCGGTACAACGCACGGATGAACTGCACGAGGAGGTTGTACACGATGGCGCCCTTCGGATGGAAAAACGGCGAGCCTGGCGAAATCGGGTGCAACGAGAACAAGTCAAGCTGTTGCCCGAGGCGCCGATGATCGCGCTGCCGCGCTTCTTCCAATTTTTTCAGGTAGGCATCGAGGTCTTTTTGACTCGCCCAAGCCGTGCCGTAAATGCGCTGCAACATTTCGTTGCGTGCGTCGCCCCGCCAATACGCCCCGGCCACGTTCGTCAGCTTCACCGCGGGGATGGCTCCCGTCGAGGGCACGTGCGGGCCGCGGCAAAGATCCGTGAACTCACCTTGCCGGTACACAGAGACCACTGGATCCGGGATGCCCTCGATAATCTCGACCTTGTAGTGCTCGCCTTGCTGGCGGAAAAACTCGATCGCTTGCTGCTTTGGCCACTCCTCGCGCTCGATCGGATAGTTTGCCCGGATGATCTCTCGCATCACCGCCTCGATGCGCTCCAAGTCCTCCGGGGTGAAGGCCTGCTGACGGCTGAAGTCGTAGTAAAAGCCGTTTTCGATCACGGGGCCAATGGTCACCTGGGTCTCGGGAAACAGCCGTTTCACCGCTTGCGCCATGAGGTGCGCGGACGAGTGGCGGATCACTTCGAGCCCCTCCGGGCTGCTGGCCACCACGGGCTCGACCCGGCAGTCGCGTTCCAGCGGGCGGCTCAGGTCCACGACCTGACCATCGACCTTGGCCGCAACAACGTCACTTCGCAGGAGACCCTTCGCTGCAAGCGCTTCGCGAGCAGTCACGGGCGCCTCGAAGTGCGATACGGTTTCGTCGGGATAGGTCACTTGCATCGGTATCGGCCGTTAAAAAAGGGAAATAGGCACGGGCGGGATTGAACCGCCGACCTCTTCCGCGTCAAGGAAGCGCTCTCCCACTGAGCTACGTGCCTTCGTTCACGTCCTGGTGCTGGATTCCGACTACGCGCCGACACCCAGACACCTGAGCTGGCAACTGCTACCAACCGAGCCCGCAGCCGTCAAGGAACATCGCTACGCCCCCACTGGAGGCTAAGCCGCAACGGAGCGCTTCAGCGACGTCGCAGAGCACCCGCGGCTTCCAGATGGTTTCGACGGAAACCGCTTCGCGAGGGCTCCAGCAGTGGCTCGGGTGGCAAATCCAGGCGCTACGCGCCACTGGCCGGCGAAACCCGCGAATCAACTCCCAGGAGTGGCCGGTGCAGGTTCGATCACGATCCAGTGCACGCCACCACGGTGCAACAATTCCAGGCGCAAAATCTGCGATCGAGCGTCCCACTCTCCACGGGCAGCGCCATCGCGACCATCGACCAGATACCGCCAACCTTGGGGATAGAGGCGTGCCTCCGGAACGAACACTTCCGTCGGCGCAGCGATCCGTGGATCATCGACAAATTCCAGCTCGTAGCGGCGCGTGGTCCAGTCGTAACGAAACATCAGTGGACGCCCGGCTACGCGGTGCGCAAACGGCTGCACCAGCACATCGACCAACGGGGTTTCCCGCCGTTCGCTCCCCACCACTGGGCCCCAGGAACCGGGGTCGTACGACCAGTACAGCCAGCCACTGGCCACGTCGTCGATCACTGCCAGCGATTTGCGAAGGTACGCCAACGGGTCGCCGCCAGCGTTCCACGGCAAGCCGACTTCACCCACCACCATTGGCTCCGCGAGTTCCTCCATTTCGCGGCGGCGCTGGCGATGCCACGCGTCCATCTCCGGCGTCACGTCGGGGTCGAAGCGGTTGTTCAACTCGGGCTCGATCGCATAAAGGTGGGGAGCGTAGACCAAGCGCGGCTCCCCAGGGCGCGGATCCGCCAGCTTCCCGATATACGATGGCCCGCCGTTGTTTGCCGGCAGCGCCAGTGGCTCGTAAAAGATCCACGTATCCGCATCGACCGCACGCAATGCCGCGATGAGGCGCAAGTAAAACCGGCGAAAGAGCGTTTGTTCGAAGGCGCGCGACCGTTCCGGGTCGCCCACGCGCAACGGGCCCCATTGCGCCGCAGCAGCCGTGCCCGCAAACGGCTCGTTCATCAAATCGTACCCCAGCAACGCCGGATGGCCGCGAAAGAACTCCGCCACCACTTGCCACATGGCAATGTAGTGCTGTTGCACATCCGCATGCGGTCCACTTTCCGCCCAAAAATTGTCGAACGCGCGGCGCACGCCTGGCTGCAGGTACGTCAGCGCCCAGGGTTCGATGATCTGGTGCGGCAGCCCATCTGTGCGCGCTGCCCATGAAGGAGCTCCGTCGAATCCCAACGGCTTTCCGTCAAACGCAAACTTTCCGTAAACATCCTGATGCATGTCGAGAATCACCCACAGCCCCGCTGCTGCACACCAATCGAGGCGCTCGCGCACCCGCTCCAGGTATCCACGATCGTACTCCCCGGGCTGGGGTTCGATGGCGTCCCAAAAGATCAGAAAGCGTACTGCATTGAAGCCCCATTGGCGCAAACGGACCAAGTCTTCGGCATGGACCCAAGGCATCCTTTGCGGGTCGTCCTTCGCCGAACCACTCACGTTCATGCCGCGAAGCAAGAGCGCTCGGCCCTCCGCGTCGGTTACGAATGCGGCGTGGCGGCCCGACGGAACCTCTGGCGCGTCGACCAGCGACTCCCCATCGTCACCACAGCCCACCAAGAAGCCGCCTGGCAAAAGCACGAGCGCAGCGCACAGCAGGAGCGCGCTCAGCCGGTCAGTGGCCGGTCGCCAGAACCTCCACGTGGTTCGTGCGGTGGACATCCACCCCGTCCCATTGCACACGCTCTCCTCTCTGCCAACGCACCCCTCCGTCCACGTAGTGGGCACAGTGCGGGGACTCTCCCCTACGATTCGTCGTGCGGTGTGGGAGTTGCGACGGGTGCCAGCATCCTCCTGACCTCAGCGGCGCACTCCGCGGAACAGGAGCGACGCATTCGTTCGGACATCGCTGCCCATGAACGTGTCTCCAAAACACACCGCCGTGGTGTCGTTCCGTACTTGCACTGTGACCAGCCCATGCAACGGCAGTGGTACATTCGGCACTCTGGCTCCGCTTGCCTTCAGGTCGATCGTGGTTTCGTGCTCCACGATCCAACCTGCACGGCGCTGAAGGGTCATGTTCCGCACGCCAGCAGCGCTGCCTGATGGATCAGCGTACGTAAAGCCCCGCTGCCCAAGCTCGCTCCAGTGCGCTCCTGGAGGAACCACCAGCTCCAACACCAGCCCGCGGTTGTCGTACACGCAAACCAGCGTGCTCGTAGTCCCAAGCGGATTGCCAAAGGCACTCGGGCCTCGTCGTGGGCGTCCGCGCCACAGCACCATCTCCACGCTGTTTTGGTCGTCCACAAGACCGTTAGAAACCACCAGCTTGCTGCGCCGTGGAACGTCGCAACCAGGCTGCGCTACAGGCGGACACGCCACCACGGGCCCCACCAGCGTCGGCGTGGGGGATCCCGACGGCGTCGGGGTGGAAGACAGAACAGGAACCGGTGTGCGCGTCGGGGTGCCGGTCGGTGTTCGCGTGCCTGACGGTGTCGCTGTACCCGCAGCCGTGCTCGTAACCGTAGGAGTCGCAGTCGAGGTTTCTGTGGTTGTGGGCGCCTGGGTAGGCGTTTCCGTGGTCGTCGGCGACTGGCTTTGCGCTGGGGAAGGAGTTGCGGTCGCGGTCAGGGTCGGAGTTGCCGTATCCGTCGGCGCCGACGAGGGAGGCGGTGCGGCCGTATCGGTGGGTGTGGCCGTGTTCGTCTCTGTCGGTGTGGGTGTCGGGGACAGTGTCAGCGTAGGTGTGGGGGACGAACTCGGCGTGCAGGGCGCGCCGCTGCACCCAAGCTGCGGATCGCAGGTCTGGCACGAATCGCACAGTGGAACGCTGTCGATACATTGCCCGAGGCCGTCGCAGCTCCCCGCCGTGCACACGCTCCCATCAAGGTCGCACGACGTGCCCGCGACCGCAAAGGAATCTGCCGGACAATCTCCCGCCGTTCCGGTGCATGTTTCCGCAACATCGCAGGGTCCCGATGCAGGTCGGCAAACCGTCAGCGCGGAACGCAGGGTGCAATCGGGCAGACAGCAGCTCTGCTCGACCTGCATAACCTGAATGGCGCGCTCGTCGCCAGCGGTGGCATACAGGAAGCGGCCGTCGGGACTTGCAAGGACGGCTCTGACGCCGTCCAGCGCGGTCATGCCGCCGACGCCATCGCGCGCAACTTCTACAAAGCGCAGGCTGCCCGTGTTGGGGTCGCGCACGAACACGGCCACGGCGTCGTCCGTCTCGGCCCCCGTGTAAACGGTGCGGCCGTCGGTGCTGACCACGACGCTGCGCACGGCGGCGAGTCCATCCACGCCAGCAACTCCGTCGACGAGCACGCCCAAATAAGTGAGCTTGCCGAAGTCGCTGCTGGCCGAGTTGGTGTTCCGCGCAAAGATGGCGAGCTTGTTCTCGCCTGTGCCCGCGGCGTACACGTGGGCGCCGTCCGGGCTTACTACCACCCCGCGAACCCCGGCGAGTCCGTCGACTCCTCCGCTGCCATCGACCTTCTTCTCGACAAACGTGAGCTGCCCCGTCGTGGGGTTACGGCTGAACAAGAAGAGGCCGTTGCCACCCGGAGCTGCCACATAGAGGTGGTTGCCATCCGGGCTGAGTGCCAGCGCAAACGGACTGGCCATGTTGGTCACGCCGCCGCTTCCGGAACGCTCGACTTCCACTGCCGTCAGCGACCCGGTGGTGGCGTTGCGCGCGTACACGGCAACCGCGTTTTCGTCCTCCGCAGCCAAGTAGAGATAGGCTCCGTCCGCGCTCAGAACCACTCCCGCGGCACCGGCGAGGGCGACAGCGGACGCCGTGGTGTCCGTGAGGGTTTGCTGCACCGTCAGCATCCCCGTGCTCGAGTTTCGAGTAAACACCGTCAGGCCGTCGTCCAAGTTCGCCGTAACGTAGACGTGTTTGCCGTCCGGGCTCACCGCCACGCCAGTGGCTCCAGCAAGTACAGCTCCGCTGCTGCCGTCTTCCTTGACTTGGACGAAGGTCAGGGCTCCGCTGTCCCGATCGCGGGCGAACACCACGACCGCATGGGATCTGCGCGCGGCCACGTACAGGTGGCTCCCGTTCGGATCGGTCGCCAGCCCAGTTGGTTGCTCGAGACTCGATACCCCGCCCACGTTGTTGCGCTCCTCCTCCACCGGAACAAGTAGGCGGGCAAGGCCGCTGTCGCACTGTTCCGCCCCGGCGGCAACGCCGTTTCCGCAGGCACTCACGGTGCAGTTCGCATCGCAGCCGTCGCCATTGACGGCATTGCCATCGTCGCACGCTTCGCCCGCGGTGACCACACCGTTGCCGCAAGCCGTCACGGTACAGTTCGCATCGCAGCCGTCGCCATTGATAAGATTGCCATCGTCGCACTGTTCACCGGCGGACACGACGCCGTTGCCGCAAGCGGTAACCGTGCAGTTCGCATCGCAGCCGTCGCCGCTGATGACATTGCCATCGTCGCATTGCTCGATTGCACAGATTTGCCCGTCGCCGCACACTGTCTGAGGAACCACTCCGTTGCACTGCCCTGCGCTGCACGTGCCGGTGCTCTCGCACGGTACGCCGGTATTGCAGATCGTACCGTCGGGTTCCGAGATGTCGGCCGGGCACGTTACTCCATTGCCGTCACACATTTCCGCGGCGTCGCAGTCGTTCTGCGCCGGCCGGCACACGGTCCCGCTCGATTCGATCTGACAGCTCGGCCCGCAGCAATCGTGCACCAGGGCGAACGCACTTACGCTGTCCGTATTCTCCGCGGCAACGTAAAGGTGCCGCCCGCCCGCCTCGGCCACCGCGCTGGCACCGCCCAGGCCAGAGGCCCCCCGAACACCATCGCGCCTCACCTCGATCAGGTTGAGCAGCCCAGTCAAGGCATCACGAGCAAACACACTCACAGCGCTTTCCCCGCCAGCCGCGACATACACCCTCGCGCCATCGGCGCTTACCGCAACACCGCGCGCGCCTGCGAGACCATCGGCGCCGCCCACCCCGTCTTGCCAGGTCGCCACAAAGCTCAACTGCCCGAAGGCGGAGCTAACCGGGTTGGCGTCGCGCGCGAACAACGTCAGCGCCCCGAACGAATCGGCAACGTACAGGTGGCGATCATCAGGGCTGAGCTGCAACGCCACCGGAAACCGGATCCCGCTCACTCCACCCACACCGTTGCGCAGGAGATGCACGAACGTGAGGCGGCCAAAGGTCGGCGACGAGGCAATGCGATCACGGCGGAACACGGCCACGGCGGCATCGTCGCGCCCTGCTACGTACACGTGCGCACCGTCGGCGCTTACGGTTACTGCCGCAGCTCCGTTCAAGCCGCGGTCCGGGCTGTCGAAGAGGGCTTCGACGAACGTCAAGCGGCCGAAGTTCGGCGAAGCAGGGTTCGACTCGCGGCGGAACGTGTTGATCGCGTCACTGTCGGACCCGGCAACGTACACGTGCTGGCCATCCGGGCTCACGGCCACCGCAGCCGGCCGGCGAAAACCCGTCACGCCCGGGGCGTTCACCTGCCTCTCGATCCAGCTCAAGGCACCCGTCGCCGGGTTGCGAGAGAACACGGCGACACTGTTGTCCATCAAGCCGGTGGCGTATACGTGGGCGCCGTCCGGGCTCAGCGCCACCGCCGAGGCGCCGTCCAATCCGTCCACGCCGCCCACATTGTCCTGCTTTCGCTCGACAAAGCTGAGGGCACCCGTACCGGAGTCTCGTGCCAGAACCGTAACCGAATCGCCGACGATCGAAGCGACATACACGAACGCCCCGTCCGGGCTTGTCGCGAGCGATTGTGGGCCGTCGAGACCGAAGCTGCCATCGGGCGAGTTCTGCACGTTACCGACGACCGCCAGGAAGTTCCCCGTGTCGCACTGTTCTCCAGTGGTCACCACGCCGTTCCCGCAACCCGTGATCGTGCAGTTCGAATCGCAGCCGTCGCCGCTGGTGGTATTGCCATCGTCGCACTCCTCGGCGCCGCACACGTGGCCATCGCCGCACACCTCGATCGGGCTGGTGCCGGCGCACTGGCCCGCGCTGCAGGTTCCCTGCGTTTCGCACGGGTTGCTCGTGTTACACGTGGTGCCGTCGGCAACATGCTGATCTGCGGGGCAGGCCGCGGACGAACCGGTACAGGTCTCCGCCACGTCGCACTCGCCGGTCGACGGTCGGCACACGGCCCCGGCGTTGCCCACGCTGTGAATGCAGCTCTTACTCGTGCCGTTGCACAGGTCGGTCGTGCATGGATTGCCGTCGTCGGTGCAAACGGTGCCCGCTGGCGCCACCGCGTCGGTGGCCGAGCAACTCGTGCTGGTGCCGGTACACAGCTCGGCCACATCGCACGCATCCGTGGCCGCCCGGCACACTGCGCCTGCGTTGCCGGCCGGGTGCGTGCAAGCGTTGCTGGTGCCGTCGCACTGGTCTGCAGTGCAGGGATTGCCATCATCGGTGCAAGTAGCCCCCGCGGTTCGCTTGGCATCGGCGGGGCAAGCGGCGGAAGAACCCGTACAGGTTTCGGCCAAATCGCATTCGCCTGCCGCCGCGCGACACACCGTACCCTTGGGCAGTGTCTGGTCGGCGGGACAAAAACCACTCGTTCCGGTACAGGTTTCGGCCGCGTCGCAAGCGCCAGCGGTAGGCCGGCAAACGGTGCCCGCGCTTGCGAACTGGCAGGTCGAGGAGCAGCAGTCGCCGTCGGCGGTGTTGCCGTCGTCGCACTGCTCGCCGGTTTGCCGAATCCCGTCACCGCAAAAAGCGGCGGTCACGCAGTTCGAAAACTCCGAGGTGTCCAGTGTCGACAGGTTCGTCGCCGTGGCGGCGTAAGCCGGGTTGCCGGCGGGCGTGGAAAAGCTCAAGGTTGCAGTGGCGTTGCCGCTTGCGTCCGTAGTGACGTTCTGGCTTGCGAGCAGCACGGCGCCTTCTCCGAACCCGCTCGGATCGCACGACGGACTTCCAAAGAGTTCGATGCGGAAGGTCGTGTTCGGCGTCGAGTTCAGCGAGAGCTGCACGCTGGTCTGTGTCGGCGCCGAGAGCACGGGAAAGTTCTGGAGGCCGTTCGGGCCACTGTCGCCATCACCCACATCGTTTGCCGTGGGGCCATCCGAGTTGAGATCGATGCCCAGGAAACCGTTGGAAAAGATCGCGTTGCCGCTGATCGTAACCGCCGTGGTGCTCCCGAACAGGGCGACGCCGGAGCTGTCATTGTGCGCAATCCGATTGCCGCTCCCGGCAAGGGTGCCACCGATGGAGTGGTTCGAGGTATTGGCCACAACCACACCAAACCCCGGATCGCCGCTGCCGGCTTGATTCGGCAGCGGCGTTGTCCCGTCGGCAGCAAGCCCGATGTAGTTTCCCTGCACCGTCGTGCCCGTCGTGTTCGCGCCTTGAATCACCAGGCCGCGGTTCCTGTTGCCGGAGATCACGTTGCGGTGCGCAGGCTGGGTGCCGCCGATGAGCGTGTTAGCCGCGCCATTGAGCAGGTTGATTCCGGCAAAGCCATTGGGCCGTGCCGTCTGCCCGGTAAGATCCGTGCCGATGTAATTCCCGCGAATCGTGTTGTTCGATGTGGCAGCTCCCTGGATCGCAACGCCCTCGTTCAGGTTCCCCGAAATGACGTTTCGCTCGAGAGTGTCCGACGTACCGTCCGCGTTGGTGCCGATGGTGTTTGCCTTCACACCACCAGTAATCAGCACTCCCACCGAGTTTGGCAGCGCAGCGCCGGAGGAGCTGAGGCCGATGACATTCCCGGAAACCCGATTGGAGTCGCTTCCGGCGCCCTGAATCACCACTCCTTGTTCTGCGTTGCCGGAAATCAGATTGCCCTCTCCCGCGTCACCCAAGCCGTTGCCATTGGTGCCGACGACGTTGTAACGCGCGCCTCCGTCGATGAACACGCCCCAGCGATTCGGGCGGGCGAGACCGCCGGTGTATGAGGTGCCGATCAAGTTGCCCGCAACGCGGTTATTCTCGGTGCCGTTACCTTGAATGAGAACGCCAGCCGAGATGCTGCCGGCGATGATGTTGCCCTCGTCGAGGTCCGAGTCACCGTCATTGTCCTTCCCGACGATGTTGCCGTTGGCTCCCAACTGAATGAGCACTCCCCATTGATTGGGGATGGCAGGGAGAGCGTTCTGCGTGATTCCAATCGCATTCCCGGCAATGACGTTGCCGCTCGTGGTCGTGCTTTGAAGCAGCACCCCAGCACCCGTGTTGCCGGCAATCCAGTTCCGCTGCCAGAAGGTGTTCGCGAACGACGTGTCGACACCGATGAGATTTCCATTCGCGCCCGTCTCGAGAATTACGCCGTGCCCGTTGGCCCGCGCATTTACATCCCTGTCGATCCCAATGAAGTTTCCCGCAATGCGGTTGCCCGAGGTGCCGGCACCTGCCAGGAGGACTCCGGCGGTGGTGTTGTTGGAAATCACGTTGACCTCGGCAAAGTCGTCGATGCCGTCGCCGTTCACGCCAATCACGTTGTCCTGAGCGAAATTTTCCAGCCGCACGCCGATGCCGTTCCCGAGCGAAGCGGACTCCCCCATGCCGATGATGTTGCCAGCGATATGGCAGCGATCGGCGCCGTCGAGCAGCACTCCCGCGCCCTGAAACCCGTCCACGTATACGCCGCGCAGGCAACAGTCCGACCCCTGAAACACGAGCCCATTTCCGCTCTGCGCAGGAGATCCTGGATTCGGTACGATCGCAACGTTGAGTTCGGCGTCCACGACCGGCAGATTGCCATCGACCGCGCCCGAGTTGGGATGTGCACCCGGGGCTGCGAAGCCATCGATGCACGCCGCCTTCGTGATCGCCGGCAGCGGGTTGACGAGGTTGAGCACGATGTTGCCTGCCGCGTCGGGAGTTGCAGCGAACACGATGCGCGTACCGTTCGGGTTGCCGGGGCTGCACTCGGTATTCGGATTGCCAAGAGCGTTTACGTTCTGAATTGCCTCGCGAAGCGAACAAATCGCGTTGGGTGAATTCGAGTCGTCGAGCGTTGTGTTGACGAAGATGTTCGTCGTCCGCCCCACAAACTTTCCGAAGGCCAGTGGCTCGTCATCGACGTTGGCAAGCCCGACAAAAGAGTAATTGCGAGTTACGTCGAACGCGTAGATCAAGTCCGCCGCCTGACAAGATACGAGTAACCGCCGGCCATCCTCGGTAAGGTCGATCCCTTGTGGAGAGCAACCGCCAACCGAGAGCGTCCGCACAACGGACAGGCTGTCTGCGTCGATCACGGAAATCGTGTTCGCGGCAGCGTTCGAGACGTAGACCGTGGCACCATCCGGACTCACGGCGACCGCTGTCGGCCCGGATCCTACGGAAATCGTGGCGATCACCGTGTTGCTCGACGTGCTGATCACGCGAAGCTGGTCGATGGTGTTCACAGCCACGTAGACGCGGCTATTGTCTGGCGACACGGCGAGTCCCTGCGCGGTGCCGCCAAGCGCCCAGTCCCCTACGAAAATGTTCGCAACCACACTGTTGGTCGACGTGCGAATGGCGGCCACGTGGGCGTTACTCGGGCCGCCGCTCGAGACGTAAACGAACTGCCCGTCTGGCCTCATGGCCACGTGCTGGGCCGCGCCGGCGGGGACGTTGATGGTGGCCACAACGGAGTTGGTAAAGGCGTCGATCACCTTCACGCCGTCGAGAAGGGTGGCGACGTAAACGCGACCGCCATCGGGCGTGGTGGCCAGGCCCTGCGGAATCGAAGAACCGACACCAATGTCCGCAAGCACGCTTCCCGTGATAACATCGATAACACTCACCGCTCCCGCCTGAGACCTGGTGACCCAGGCGCGCCGCCCCTGGGGATGGATGGCAACCCCCCACGGCCGGTTCGTCAAAGGAATCGTTTCCGTGACCGACAACGTGGCCACGTCGACCAACTGCAAGCTCGTCTTGGTGGTCACATAGGCGAAAGGGGCCGCGTAGCTTGTGCCTGCCCAGAAGAGGATTCCTACAACCGTTGCCCGCGCCCATGCAGTCATTTTCGCACCTCGCAGGCAGGCCACTAGCCTCTGTCACGTCTCGTGGTCCCGAAAAAAAATCGAAATTTCGTCCCGGAAATTTGCCTGCCACCGGGTGGGGAGCGGAGCAACTCGCCGAGTCGAGTGACTTCTCTCACTTCCGAGCGATCACCCCGCTTGCCACCGTCCAAATGTTTCCCGGGATTTGCGAACGCTGCAGGCAACTTTGTTCGCCGCTAAGGTCGGCAACGCTCTGCACACGCTGATGCGCGGCTCTACGGCTGGATGTAGCCGCGCATTCCCGCTCGCAAAACGACGGGCCTTTTGGCAGGATCAGGACATGCGGGGACCCGTGGAATACCGGTTCGGACCGTACACCTTAGACCTCTTCCGGCAGCAGTTGTGTTGCAACGGGCAGCCCATTGCACTGCGCCCCAAGACTTGGGCGGTGCTCGTACACTTGGTTTCCCAGGCGGGAAACCTCGTCACGCCTCAAGAACTCTTGGATAGCGTTTGGGCGAACACCTTCGTGACTCCCGAGGTAGCCGGAGTATCCGTTCGCGAGCTGCGCAAGGTGTTTGCCACATACACGCCCGGAACGCGGTACATCCAGACGGTTGCCCGCCGAGGTTACCGGTTCGTTGCACCGGTCGAAGGCATGCAACTGCTCGGCGGGGACCCGCGGGCGCAAACCGGCGAGCCAACGCCCGTACCCGGATGGTTTGTCGGCCGCCACGAAGAACTGGCTCGCCTCCACCGTGTGTTCGAGCGAGTCCGGGAAGGCTCGCGCCAGGTCCTGTTGATTTGTGGCGAGCCCGGGATCGGAAAGTCGGCTTTGCTGGAGGTATTCCTCGAGCAACTTGCAAGCGTACCACGACAGAGCGTGTTGATCGGGCGTGCGCAGTGCATGCAAGACCGTTCCGAAGCATACTTGCCGGTGCTCGACGTTCTGCTCGAGTTGTGCACGGCGGATCGGTCGGGCCAAGTATTGCGAGCGCTACAACGGCACGCACCTCGGTGGCTCACGGAACTACCGGAGCTTTCCGCCGAAGCCGACAGTTCGGACAATCGCGAGCTGCCAGCGATGACGCCCTTGCGGATGATTCGTTCGCTGACGCGAGCGCTGGAACAACTCTCCGCCAACGTGCCTGTCGTGCTAGCATTCGACGATCTTCAGTGGGCGGATCCGGCAACGATGGAGTTTCTCCAGTACCTCGGGGAGCGCACGGAACCCGCGCGGATTCTCGTTGTTCTCGCATTTCGTCCGCTCGAGGCGCTTCCTGCCGATGCCCCGCTGTCGAGCCTCTGCACTGCACTTTTAGCGCGCGGCCGAGCGGCGGAACTGGTTTTGAGCGGCTTGTCGCGGGAAGCAGTACGCGCGTACGTTGAACACTGCCATCCAGGCCTGATCGCAGCGGACGAGTTTGCGCAGTGGCTTTCGGACCGAACCGATGGGCTGCCACTCTTTCTCCGGGCCCTGGCAGAGCACGTTGTCGAACGGGAAGCATCGGGTGGCCAGCACCGGCTGCATCAAGCGTATACCCAGTTGCCCGCACCTGCGACGATTCGGGAGTTCGTCCATGCCGAGTTCGCCCGTTTACCTCGGGAAGAGAAGCAACTGCTCGAAGCGCTCAGTGTTTGCGGACAGGATGGTCACGCCGCCACGGTAGCTGGCGCATTGGGTTGGACAGTGACCGACACCGATGCCAAGCTTCATGCACTCTCTCTGCGCAGGCATCTCGTGCACGCCTCGGGCAGCAGTGCGTGGCCGGACGGAACCGTGGCAGGCCACTACCAATTGCGCCACGCACTGTACGCCGAGGTGATTTCTTCTCAGATTGCCCCAACGCGGCTGGGAGAGCTTCACAGCAGCATTGGCAGTGTTCTCGAACGTGCATTTGCCGGCCGACTGACAGACGTGGCAGCCGACCTGGCAGTTCACTTTTCCGCAGCCCACGATTTCGCGCGCGCATACCGGTACCACCGAATGTGCGCCGAGCAGGCTCTTAAACGACAAGCGTTCAGCCAAGCGTGTTCCCATTTGGAAGCGGCGCGTGAGATGCTCGACCATCTCCCCTCAGGGCCCTCGACCAGCCAACAGGCGCTCGAAACGGGGACTGCACTCGGAGGCGTCCGGATGGCCGTGGACGGGTATGGAGCGGAAAGCGTCTTCGAAGCCTACGACTGGGCCGTGCGGTCGGCCAAGCATCTTCCCAGCACACCTGCAAAGCTGCTTCCGCTGATTGGCATGTGCATCAACCTCATGACCCGCGCGGAACTTGTCCAGGCGCAAGAAGTTGCCGACACGATTATCGCTTCCGCACGCCGCTTGCGGCTCCCGCCCGCGTTGCAAGGGCTGGCACGGATTCCCCTTGGCCACCTCTCCTTTTATCGTGGGAAGCTGGCCACTGCGCGGCGCATGTTGGAGCGTGCATCTCAACTCTTGGGCCCCGCGACCAATGCGTTTCAACCCGAGCAGGAGCGCGCCCTGCTGTGGATCGATCCCTTTGTCTCCTCGCTGAACGTTTTGAAGCTCGCCCTGGCAACGGCCAGCCAAACGGCAGCCGCGGAACGAACGTCTCAGAAGGCTCTGCGGCGTGCACGTGCGCTCGGTCATCCGTTCACGTTGATCGCGGCGCTCGATCATGCCGCGTTACTGGGGTTCGTCTTGGCTGACTGGCCCCGTGCGCGCGACCTCGCCGGCGAGGCTCTCGAGCTTGCGAAGAACTGCGGTTTTCCCTTCTGGATCGGGTCCGCTTCCATCGTGCTCGGGCACGCCCAAGCGAAGCTGCGAGAGCCAGAGCGTGGGCTCGCCACTTTGCAGCAGGGCTTGGACATCTGGGCCGGTACGGGCACCCGCTTGGGCACGGTCCTTTACAGCTTCATGCACGCCGACGTGCACGCCCTGCTCGGACGTGACAAGGAAGCTGAAGCTCTCTTACGAGCTGCCTTGCACGCCGCCCGCGATTCCCAAGAACGGATTGCCGAGGCTGAAGTGTGGCGGCTGCTCGGCCAGCTTTCTCTTCGCCGGAACCAACGCCGCCGTGCGGCCGGCTACTATCGTAAAGCGATTGGTCTAGCCCGTGCCCAGGGTGCGGCGCTGTGGCAGCACCGGGCCCAAGCCGAACTCGCCAGGATCTGACCCGCCTGAGGGCAATGCCGCGTCCAAACACCGCGCACGCCCCCAGATGTGCCGCATCAGGGGCGGCCCGCGAACCGCCCCTACGGCACAACACAAACCCAGCCACCGTGTAGCTGATGCGCTCAACCACGGTATCCACCAAACGCCTCAAAGAACGTCGCAGCACGCCGCACGTACCGGTGCGACAACACAACCGTACGATAACACCTTGTAGGGGCGGTTCGCGAACCGCCCCTACAACATGCGATGTTCCAGCGGATCCCGTCGTGGGATCGCCTGGCAGCGCGGGCGTCCCCCGCGTGCAACGCACCCGCGGTGACGCCACCCGGAAATGCGCGTGGTTCAGACGATCCTGCACACTACCGGCGGGCACCGTAGGGGCGACCCGGTGGGTCGCCCTTGGTGCGCACGCTGGGCAGCGGCGTCGCGTGACGTGGGACCATCGTGCACGATCGCACCAGGGCGACGCACCGCGTCGCCCCTATTGCCGTGCGTGCATCCGCGTGCGTTGCACCAGCGAACATCGCAGCACACCCGGCGTACCAGTGGTAGGGGTAGGGAGGACCACTTATCTCGTTCCCCCCATCCCTCCGAACCGTGCAGGCGGGGCTCCCGCACACAGCTCTCGGGTCGATGGTTTACCTACACCAAGGATTGGCAGTTCCGAACTTGGGCCGTTGCCGAGGAACGCAATTTTGGACACGCACGAAAGTTTGCGCAGCTTGAAGGTGGGCTTCTGCCACAGCAAACAGTCGGCGGGCAAATTCGCGCCACAGAACATTCACAAAACGCGCAGCACGACACGAACATCGGTCGCTCTTGCCAAGCCGCGGCTTCGAATCCGCCGCCAAGGGTCAACCCCGATTCCGGCGGGTAAAGCGCGCAACTGCGAACACGCTATCCTCGGTGCCCGCGAATTTCTGTGCGTGTCCTGGAATTCTGCCCACGCGGTGGCCCTGATGCCCGGGGGAATTCGCCACCCTTCAGTAAGCTGATGTCGTTCACTCCGAACGGGTGGTCCGGGTGTTTTGCATGCCAACGTTGCCCAGCCTTTCGGATGACATCGATAGTCTCCGCCCGCCCATATTGCTCTTTGGTGGGAGGAATCCGATAGTAGCCTTCCCCTTCCGGGAGCGGTTCCAGCGGTCCCGGCTGTCCCGCTTCCGCTGGCGGCCCACCCACTTCGGGGCTGTTGTCAATCGCGGTTCCCCCTGGCCGTACGCGCTGGCAAGCACGCTGGCAACCGCGAAGGCCACGAGCACTGCCCCTACCGCACCGGCAACGTACTGTCCACTGCGGAAGCTTTCCACCGCCTGGCAGGTGCTGCCGGCAATGGCCACGGCGGCAAGCGCGTAGGAGAGCATGGGGTTCTTTGAGGCCACATAGCCACCCGCAATCCCCAGGCCCGACGCGCCCACACCACCGATCACCCCGCCCCCGGCAGCAAACGCCTGCCCACAGGAACCTCCATTGGCCAGGGTCTGGCCAAAGGCCGGTGCCAAAGCCCACCGTGACCGCAATCCGCACGGCGTAGTTTGCGATGATCTTCGCTACCGCAACGATGCCGGCAATCAGCCCCCCGACAAATACCCCCCAAGGACCCTGCTGGAGTATCCGGCCGTGGCGAGGCGGTCGAGGCGGCGGCTCAGGCGCGCAAGCCGCGGCGACAACCCATGAGTCGTAGCTGACGGTACGCCGCAGCAGGGAGGAGCCAGCAGCCGCGCTGCAGGCGCCGGATCGACCGCCGTTATAGCCTGGTTACTCCACTGTCCTTAACCTTAACGGTCACGGACAGAGTGGTGAGAACTCCGTTTCACATTGACGGCGCTTGCCGGGCTTAGGCGGACACCAGGTCTGCGTCGGCGGCAGATATTTGGCGTTAATTCCACCTACATAGACGGGGGTTAGCGTTGCCTCACCCTTCGCCGGCTCGTACTTCCACCAGCCCCCCCTTCCCTTAAGGAAAGCCGCCAAGGCATACTCCGTCAGACTGTACCACCCGTGATCGCGCCCCACAAACCCCACCTCCACCCCGGGGAAGTGATGCTTCACTTCGCCGCTGCGCAGGTCAACCATGAGGAGTCCGTCTGGGCACCTAGAATCGCAGCTGCTGCACGCGGCGAGCATCGTGCCGTCGGGGGACCAGTCAAGCCCAATCCCGTCGATTTCAATGATGCGATCGCGCTCAAGGTCGATGATGACAGAACCCCAACAAACCTCCTCATCGCCCCCGTATTCCAACGCAAGGGCCTTCCAACTCGGCGACCACTTCATGGAGTAGAACGTAAAGCCGCCTGCGGCACGGGAGATGGTTTCCTTGCGCCCGAGCCGGCGCGTCCACTTGCTGGATAGGCGCGTATAGTCCAGCACCCGCCGCTCCTGCCCCGTCTTCAGTTCCCGCACCCACACTTCCGTGAGCATGTAGGGAATCCGGTAGCCACGCTGATCCCACTCCGCGCGGCGCAGAAACACTAACCACTTCCCGTCCGGCGAAACAATATTCCCGATCGGCTCGCAGATGCGGTTCGGCTTGGGCATTCCCGCCGGTAGCAGGAACGGTTGCTTCGTCGATTCCTGAGGTCCAGCTTCACAGCGAGGGTGCTTGCCAGGGCTGAGCATCCACCAGGTCGGCGGCAGTGGCTCGGCCTTAATTGCACTCACACCGAGGGGGGTTAGCGTTGCCTCATCGAGGGGGGTTAGCGTTGCCTCACCCTTCGCCGGCTCGTACTTCCACCAGCCGTCTCTTCCCTTGAGAAAGGCTTCAAAGGCATACTCCGTCAGACTGTGCCACCCCCTCTCCGGTCCCACTTCCACGTCGGGGAAGTGATGTTTCACTTCGCCAGTGCGCAAATCGACCATTAGGAGTCCGTATCGGCATCCTAGGATGCAGCTCTCGCATGCGGCGACCATTGTGCCGTCGGGGGACCAGTCGGTCAGAATTCCCTCAAATTCGATGATGCGATCACGCTCGAGGTCGATGACGACAGAACCCCAACAAACCTGCTCATCGCCCGCATCTTCCAGTGCAAGGGCCTTCGAACTCGGGGACCAACTCATGAAGCGGAACGTAAAGCCGCCTGCGCGACGAAAGAAGGTTTCCTGGCGCCCGAGCCGGCGCGTCCACTTGCTCGATAAGCGCGTATAGTCCAGCACCCGCCGCTCCTGCCCCGTCTTGACTTCCCGCACCCACACTTCGGTGACCATGTACGGAATCCTGTAGCCACGCTCGTCCCACTCCGCCCGGCGCAGAAACGCAAGCCACTTCCCGTCTGGCGAAACGACATTCCCGATCGGCTCGCAAATGCGGTTCGGCTTGGGCATTCCCGGCGGTAGCAGGAACGGTTGCTTCGCGGGACCCTTCAGCTCTTTCCCGAAGCCGACGGAGTGGAGCGCGACGACGAAAGACGCGGCAAGAACACCTGCGAGTTTCCGGGTCCGCATGCCTTCATCACCTCCGTAAGTAGGGACGCGGGTCTACGGGAATTCCTTCGGGATTTCCTTTCACGATCACGCGCACCTCGAAGTGGAGATGGGGGCCTGTCGACCCACCAGTGTTCCCCGACCATCCGAGCAACTGGCCTCTGAGCACGGCAACTTCCGGCTTAATCCCAGGAGCGATTTTGCTCAAGTGCGCGTAGCGAGTCCTGATTCCAAAATCGGCGTGCTTGACTTCTAGCCACAGCCCGTAGCCCTTTTTCTCCCACCCACTGCGGGTAACCACGCCCCTCTCGGCGGCAACGACACGGGTCCCTGTCGGCCCACCAATATCGAGCCCCTTGTGTAATCGCCCCCTGCGGGGCTCGTTGAACTCTCCACTTATCTTTCCCTTTCCTTCCAGCGGATCTGCCAGCTCGACCTGCGGCCGCTGTGGCTCGGGTCCAGGCGAAACCCCGTCGGCCACATCCGGCCCGCCGACGCCCTCACCAGTTTGCAGGCCCTCGGCGCCACTAGCCTCCCCCGCCTCGCTCCTCACCCCCTGGGCGGTGGTGCGGCCGCGGAAGAGCCGGTAAGCGCCGATGGCCAGTAGCGCTGCTCCCACCACCGCAGTGGCGTACATGCCGTTCTCGGCAGCTTGCGCCACACCGTACGCTCCCGTTGGCAACCCTGCCACGTACAGCGCTGTGCTCACGCGCTCCGCTGCAAGCGCACCGTACCGCTCCGCCACGAGCCCCAAACCCGCCTCCAGGATCGTCCCACCCAAATACGATGATGCCCCCGCCAACATGCCAAACCCCAACGCCGCGCCGACATTACCCGTGCGCACCCCCACATCGATCGCCGTGGCAATGCCTATAGCCAGAGGAATCAGCCAGCTAGCGGATTACCTCGGCAATCCGCAAGTCGGGAAGATAGATTAGATACGTGACTTCGTGTCTCTGATGCGGAATCCCGCAAACGTAGGGCAGGGTCACCCGTGTGCCAGGCTTTACACCGCGGATGCTGCTCACCCCCTGGTTCGGCGTGTCGCGGCCGCGCAACGGGCAGTGGGCACGGACGCTACGCAGCGGGCGCGACGCCGGATCACCTTACGAAATCCCGCACTGCGGTGAAGGCTCGCAGCGCTTAGGCTGCGCCGCCTAATCTGGCTCCTCTATGACCCGGTAGTCGGGCAGGTGAATTAAATACCACGACGCCTCCTCCGCATCTTCCCCACATACATAGTGCAGGATGACCGACAGCACCTCCCCCTCACGGCCCCGGCCCCACTCAATCTCACAGGGTTCCTTTACGACGTCGCCGCGCCTTTTCGGCACAGACAACTCTCGAGCCCGCCGGTGCTCTCGTGCCATGGCGGTTTGAATGGCACGCCAGTAACGGATGGAGAGCATCCCGGTCTCTTGCGCACGCCCCCGTCCGTTCGTGCCGGTGCTGAGCACTTCTTCCCGAGTAGCAGTAACGGTAGGAGTCGCCTGAACAGTCACCGCAACGTCGGAGGAGATGCCCGGCGCTTGGTCGACAGCTTGCCCTCCGGGCTCGAGCCTGCAGGGCATGGCACAACCGAAGAACACGAAAAGCAGCGCCCCAAAACCAACCCAGGCCGGAAGCCAGTGGCACTGGGTTCGCTGCATGCTGGGTAAGGAACACATGTGCATTGCTGGTGATGGGGAGAATTCCCCGACCGATGGGGTCGAAAGTTTTCTTGCAACCCGTACCCCCCGCATCATCTTCCGGTCCTGCCTATAACCCTAAAATTGTCCCGCAGGTCGACAATGTAGGTCGCCCCCGCGTCCATCGCAACCACGCATTCAGCCAGGCCGATTAGGGCAAATCCCTCACCCGTAAGACTCCACATGACTCCGCAAAGCTCCCTACAATATGGCCCACATCTACGCACGTCTGGCGGGCTTGCACGACGCAATCTGCGCTCATGCTCCTCCAACGCGGCGTTGACCGCATGCCACACTTCGACGGGCATCCTGCCGGATGGCGACTCGCGCTCGAACATCGCCAGCATTTGGGCACGTTCCTTAGCCAGCTCCTCGGCGTAACTGCCCGTGTCGAAGCACCAGCCTCTCCAGGGCAGGAGACTTGTAAGCACCGCAACCCCCACCCATCCCAACCACCAACTGCGCTTGAATTTTGTCGTGCCTCTTTCGATCAAGCTTTTCATTTCACCGGTACCTTCCCAAGCCAAATTCCAGGGTGGTTTTGCCCCCCGGGTGCATATCCCACGGGCAGAAAGCGCATGTTCCCTTGGGGAGTGAAAAGAAAGCTTCCAACGTAGTTCGGGTAATCGTAGGGCAAAACCTTGTTCGTCAAGCCCACGTCGGCCCACGAGAATTTGTCGTATTGAGGCACGTGGGCGCCCGCTCCGTGGGTATGCCAAAACGCAAGCACCCGATCGGAGGTCACTTCAGGCGGCAAGGCGCCCCGAATAACGGACATCGGCGCAGCCCTGCAGGAATCTGCTCCCGGTACACACGGCGGGCCAAGCACACCGGTAGTAGACACCACATTGCCTTGCTGGTCAAGGTATAAAAGACCAGCATACTCTGCATCCAATCGCACCGAGGGTGGGTTGTGCAACTGCCCGGCCAGCCGAGCCGCTTCGACAAGCTGCTTCCACAGCTTCGGATCGATTCCAGGGTCATGGTACTTGAGCCCGTAGTTCGCAGCATCGAACGCGCGCCGGGCTCTCTCCCACGTGACTTGGCTTTGGGCCCCCTGGCCAGGGCTGGCGCTGCGGCCGCGGAAGAGCCGGTAAGCGCCGATGGCCAGCAGGGCTGCTCCCACCACCGCAGTGGCGTACATGCCGTTCTCGGCGGCTTGCGCCACACCGTACGCTCCCGTTGGCAGCCCTGCCACAAACAACCCTGTGCTCACGCGCTCCGCTGCAAGCGCGCGGATGCGGCAAGTACGCTGGCAACCGCGAAGGCCACGACCACTGCCCCTACCGCACCGGCAACGTACTGTCCACTGCGAAAACTCTCCACCGTCTGGTAGGTGCTGCCGGCAATGGCCACGGCGGCAAGCGCGTAGGAGAGCAACGGGTTTCCGAACGATGCAACGTAAGCACCCACCACACCCATCCCATAAGCACCAATCCCAGCCGTCACCCCGCCCATGGTCCCGGCAGCAAAGGCCTGCCCAAAGGAACCCCCATTGGCCAGGGTCTGACCAAAGGCGGTGCCAAAACCCACCGTGACCGCAATCCGCACGGCGTAGTTTGCAATGATCTTCGCTACCGCAACGATGCCGGCAATCAGCCCCCCGACAAACGCCCCGCTCGGGTCGGTCAGGTTCATCGGGTCCCAGCCCGTGTACGTGTACGGGCTGCCAAACAGCCGGGCCGGGTCGTGGGTCAAGAAGAGCCCAAGCGTGGGGTGGTAAAAGCGCGCCCGGCGTACATGAGCCCGGAGAGAATCTCGGTGTCATAGCCGGTGAACTCTTTTGTGTCCTGCGCCGCCGGCGCGCTGAGCAACTGCCCGCTTGCGCTCCAGCGACCACGCACCTCGCCGTACGGCGTGTAGCGGATGTACTGGTAAGGCGCGGCCGGCATGGCTGCAGCGGCGCGCACCTGATCCGGGCGGTGCGACACCACCCACCGTCCATCAGCTGGTGACCGGCCTGGGCGCTGGGAAGACCGAGGCGATTCTGCTCGCACGCGAACTCGACGGCGACTGGCTGCTCACCGACGACGCCGAGGCGCGCCTCATCGCCGGACTAGCCGGGATCGACATCCACGGCTCCGTCGGCGTCCTCCTCTGGGCCGCCGCCCAGCGCCACCTCGACCACGTGCAGGCCGACGACGCTCTGACCGGCCTTGCCCAGTCCTCCCTCTGGCTTTCCCCCGCTGTGCTCACCGAGGCGCGTGCGGCGCTGCGCACGTTCTCATCAGCGACATGACCACGGCGCCGAAGATCACGCGCCGCCCCACGGGCGCGACGACCCGCCGCGTGCGCAAGACCGTCACGCGCACGCACGCCGGCCGCTCGTACGCCGTCCCCGATCTCGCCTTCTGGGAGTGCCCCGCCTGCGGCGAGCGCGTCTACGACCGTGACGCCATCCGCCAGATCGAGGCCAGCTCGCATGCGGATCAGAAGACGCGCCGCGCCGCCGCGCAATGAAGCACTCTGGCTCAGCACATCCTCCGTCAGATCAGCGGTGCGGTCAGTACCGCCCAGACTCCGCAATAGAGCGCGTAGAGTACGGTGACGATCTGCACCCACCACGGAATCTCCCGAGCACGCACCCCAAGCAATGCGACAGCAACAGTCGCCAAACTCACCAACCCCGCAAGCATTGAGAGCGACAGCGTCGCAGCCTGCAGTCGGTAGAGCGCGATCTCGAACTTCTCTCGGCTGATGGCATTCGGCGGTAGCTCCGTCTTCAGCGACGACTCCACCGCGACGAAATCAACCGTCGCAACGCGAACTCGACTCGCCAGATCCTGGAGCTTTAGACAGATCAGGCCGAACAGAAACACCGACAGGGGTAGTACCCACCAGCGACGCTCCAAAACCCTTCCGATTTCGAACATGCTGAGCCCTCGTTCCGAATGGATCTCAACGGCCAAATGTGGCTCCAATTTCATCTGCCCTCCGGTAAATCGCGGTGTGCCGCGGACCTAATCCAAGCGGTGCTCCGCGTAACCAGGCGACCAAGTCTTGGAAGTTGGTGACGGCCCTCCCGGCAATCCCATCTCCGGAGTGCAGCAACTCATGCGCGAGCGTGCGGACGAAATCCTGCCTGGTGCTGTATGCGCGCGAGAGGTGGACGTCGCCGCTGAAGAAGTCCGTGGCGCCCGAATTCACCAGTACGAAGTCCGGCGAACTCTCCCAGATGATCGTCGGGTCGCCGTTGATTCGATTGAGGACATCGGGGTGGTTCGTCCTGATGTGATCGAGAGCTGCAGCGAGGTCAGCCTGGTTGACAACTTCCAATTGGCCACACGCCGCGGCGCTCCCACCGTTGCAGGCCCTCCATAGCTCCCACGTGCCGCTGCTTTGGTCTGTCGCAGCATTGCGGGCCAGGTCACCAAGCCCTCTGCCTCCTTCACCCGCCGCCCCATTGGCGCCTTGGGCGGTGGTGCGGCCGCGGAAGAGCCGGTAAGCGCCTATGGCGAGCAGGGCTGCTCCCACCACCGCGGTGGCGTACATGCCGTTCTCGGCGGCTTGCGCCACACCGTACGCTCCCGTTGGCAACCCTGCCACGTACAGCGCTGTGCTCACGCGCTCCGCTGCAAGCGCACCGTACCGCTCCGCCACGAGCCCCAAACCCGCCTCCAGGATCGTCCCACCCAAATACGATGATGCCCCCGCCAACATGCCAAACCCCAACGCCGCGCCGACATTGCCCGTGCGCACCCCCACATCGATGGCCGTGGCAACACCAATGGCCACGGGAATCAGCCAGCTGGCGTTCGCCTCGATGAAGCCCCACACTGCTAAGATTGCCCCCCAAATTGCCCCGCTGGGGTCCACGCCGTTGACCGGGCTCCAGGGACCGTAAGCGTACGGGTTCGGGAACTGCCGGGCCGGGTCGTGGCTCAGGAACATCCCCAGCATCGGGTCGTACGCGCGCGCCGTGGCCAAGTACAACCCGGTGACCGGCTCCTTCTCGTACCCCGTGAACTCGCGGCAGTACCAGTCTCCTTGGCAGCCCGAGGTACTCGAGCCGGTTGCGGTGAAATACCCCCGCACCTCTCCATATGGCCGGTAGCGAACGTGCCGCAGAACGGTGCCGTCTTCCCGCGTCAGCACCTGCGTCGAACCGAGGTGATCCAAGTGGTAGTGCAGAATCTGCGGCGGTGGCGGTGTCGGAGGAGGATTTCCTCCACCGCCACCTCCAGCAGCCGCGCTCCGTACCATCACCGGCAAAGGCAACGACGACGCCAGGAACGCGAATAGCACCAGCACAGTTTCCCCAGCGCCAGGGCGTACCCCCACCACGCGCTGCCGCCGCTGCGGCAACAATAGTGCCGCAATCGTCAGCCCCACGAGCCCCCAACTCAGGGCAGTCGCAGCTCCGCTACCGAACGCAACCTGCACCCCCCACTGCCCAGGGCCAACGCCGGCCACCTCGACCCATGGCTCGCCGGCGGCGTAGAGAAAGCTCCAACTGCGATATACGCGCTGCGAGGCCAGCAATCGGTCGCCCGCGTAGTAGTACTTGGTCCACTGGTCGCCAGGACCGACGTCCATCCACCGCCCGAACGCATAGCTCACCAATGCATTCGAGCCTGCACCGCGCACGGTGGCCGCGCGCTGCCCACTAGCACCGTAGACCAACTGCACCACAGCACTGCTGCTGCTCGCGCCCACCAGCCGCCCAGATGGGTCGTAGCTGTACGTCCACGGGCCCACCCGCGTGCGGTTGCCATTGGCATCGTGCGCAACCGTTTGCCCGCTCCCCGCCACACCTCCCACTACGGACGTGGGCTGATGGGGCCGCGCAGTGTTTCCGTATGTCAGCGCCATGCCTTCCTTAACACTGAGATTGCGCAGCCCGTCCACGCCATATGTGCCGTTGGCCCGGCTCTCGCTGAGTTCCAACAAATGGCCCAGCCCGTCGTAACGATACACCCCGGCATTCGATAATACCCCGCTGCCGTAGCGGTTGTCAGTAATCTGACCGAGCAAGCCATCCGCCCAATATCGGTAACCCAGCGACAACAGAGCTTGGTTGCTGCCGAGCTGCACGCGCAACCCCGTCAGGCGATAGTTCTCGGCCTTGCCCCCAAAGACAAAAACGTCGTCCACGTCGTTGCCGTGTTTCCACAAGGTCGCTCGGCTGAACTCGTCGTACTTCGCGTCGAGAAGGTAGAGTTTCTCCACACCCTGAGCACTCCCCTTCAACTGCCGCAACCAGCCGTAATCGTACCAGTACTGCACCACCTCGCCGTCGGGGTATGCCACACTCCACAGCCAATCGGTCACATCGTACTGGAACTGCATCTTGCCGCGCAGACTCCGCAACGCGGGTAGATCTGCGCGTGCGTTGACTTGTTGGTAGCTCACACGAGTGCGCCCGCGCGTGTCGTAACACAGCGCATCCCAACTGCGTTGTTCGCTGCCGACATATTCCTCCGTGGCAGTGAGGCGGCCAACACCGCAGTCGCCAAGACCGCACACCCCTGCGCACAAGTTCGGCAGCAGATGATTGGCTGGAACATCGTAGCGATACCTCTGCTCCCGCAGCACGCCGCAGCCCGCGCTGCCGGCGAGGCAGCTCGGCGAGTCAGTAGCCATCTCGCGCCGCACCACCAGGCGGTCGATGCGATCGTAGGAAAAGCGCAACGATTGGCCGGTGCTCGGGTCGTCCTGAAAGATGAGGTTGCCAACGAGGTCGTAGCCGTAGCGCCAGACTCCAGGAGCTGTTCCTGTTCCGGAGTCCGGGTCAGTGGCTTCGATCTTGCGGCCAAAAGAGTCGTAACGTGAGGTGCGGCGGGTGCTCGGCTTTCCGGTACCCGAAACGTCATCGTCCTGCATCGCCTCCAATTGTCGGCCCAGGATATCGTAACGATACAGCTCTTTAGTCTTGAACGTTTGGCCATCCCATAGTTGGCGCTCGAGCACCCGTCCGAGGCCGTCGACAATCTCCACGGTCTTTCCCGGGCCACTGTTCGTACAGTCGGTCTGACCCGGCTGCCAACACTCGTCGTAGGCGAGCTTCATCCAAGGAACAGGGTATTCGTAGGAGCGGAACGTACCGTTCGGGTTGGTAACGCGCACCACCCGGTCGAGGATGTCGTACTCGGTAGCCGTGTATCCGGCCTCGGCGGGTGGAGCGACGAACGTGCCGGCCTGGCCGTCGGCGAACAAGAACGGCGCCCACGCCTTGCGCACCCGGCCACGAACATCGTACTGATGCGTGTTGTCTGCCACCCAGCGAAGCGCCCCATCCACCAGTCGCCGCGATTGTTCCTGCAACACGCGGCCAAACGCGTCGACGAGCCGATAGGCGAAAAGCTGATCATAGGTAACCTCATGATTCCCCACCGACGAAGGCGCCCAGCGTCTCATCACCACCGCCGACACGCGCCCAGCGAATCCAAGGCGGTAGGAGAAAAACACTTGTGTGAGTTCTAGTTCGCTACTCTGCGTCTTCGGTGCATAGACCCCCTGCAGCCGGCAGAACTTGTCGTATGTATACCGGGTGCCGGGCCAGTCGCTCGGAACAGGCGCCGCAAGCCGCGGGGTGGACTCCCATTCCAGAACACCGCACGCCGGGTCGTAACTAACGGCTACGGTGTGGCCAAGGGCGTTTTTGCGTGCAACCGGATAGAGCCCGACCGAGTCGTAGGTCGTCTCGTTCACGCGCGGTGCGGTGGCCGAGTGCAATGGATCGAAGGTTTTCACAGCGTTCCCAAAACCGTCGTACTCGATGCGGCTCAGCGCACACTGGAACCCGCCGTCACTGGTACCTCCGGCAGGCACCGGCGGACAGCCTACGTTGGCCGGTTGCGAGCCCGTGGACCATGTATCGAGCCAATCGTAGGTTTGCACGAGGTTCCCCTTGCCGTCGTAAGTGAACCACTTGCGTTGCAAAACAACAGGGTTTCCCATTTGGGCATCGGGGTACTCCACGATTTCCACGTACGCGGGCCGGTCTGCAATGTATGCCGAGCCCCCGAGCGGCGTGTACGCGGTGAACTCCCGCACTGCCGTGGCCGCTTTCAGCGAGGAGCTTCGGTAGGTCGCTGTCAACTTGAAAACGGAGGTCACGTTCCCGTAAGCATCCCATCCGAGGTTGTCCGCTTGGTGATAAATGCGATTGGCCGTCGATCCAGACAGATCCCGCTCACGGCGAAACGTCGTAGTGAGCCGGGGCCACCAGCGTCGCTGGTCCCCTTGCAAAGACGACGGGCAGGCAACGGCAGTCACGCCTCCAGCGTCGTTAAAGTACACGCACTGCCACGAGTCTTGAGTGTCGCGAAGCAGTTCCGTGGCACCGCGCGGCCGAGTCTCGGTTTTGTACGGTTGCCCTCGACGAACAGCATCTTGGTGGAAAAAGGTTTTCGTCACCGTCCATCGGTCTGCCACATACACCTCGCCAAAGCCGCGGAACTCCCGATCCACCGGCTCGAAGTAAGCACTTGCGTACTCGAACTCGGTGGTGGCCGAGTGGCCGTGGTCCGGCAGAGAGCAGTCGTAAAATGGCGCGCCACCCGGAGCGCTGCAAAGACCATCGTCGCGGGTGACCCGGCTCACGGTCCATAACACGAACGGTAATTTCCCCGTCAAGGTGCCGGGCCACTCGTTCCAGTGGTTCCAGGCAGTGGAGGGCTTGTACTCGATCACGGTGGCCCCGCCGATGCCCGTTTCCACTGCCAAAAGCAAATCGTTCGGTACCTGCGAGCTGGACTCGCGCCCATGGAGATACAGCAAATAGCCTTGCGGCGTGCCGTTAACGACGTGCAAGAGGAGGAGGTCGGTGAGTCCGTCACCATTCACGTCCAGGGTGCTCGTCAATTGGGTCGTAATGCGTGTTGTCTGGCCGCTGATGTTTTTATCGCCGGTCCACGTTCGCTGGACATGGTCCACCGGGCTCTTCCACCGGTACAGCAGCACTTGGCCCTGTGCGTTCGTGGCGAACCCCCGCCCCGTGTTTATTTGCACCCACCACTGATCTTCCCCGGGGCAAGCAGTAACCAGGTCGGGAAGCCCGTCGTGGTTGATATCCATCCAGGAGCGCCCGGTTTGGTGGATGTTACCGTTGAAGATCGGCACCTGCTGCTCCAGGGCCCAGGCGGTATAATTCGAACATGGCACTTCGCGCACGAGCCAACGCTCGCCAGTAGACGTGAACGAGCCTGAGTCGTTCCGATACACCAGAAATCCCGCCGGGGAGTTGAAATGGTCCTGAATTCTCGGGTGCTCGAGATCGTTTTTGAAAACCGCTACAGCTTCCGGACGGCCGTCGCCGTCAACGTCGCGGAGGTCGTTCAGCACCACCCCGCCATTGTCCGTATGGCGCTCATATGGGTTCAGAAGTCGCTCGCGCCGTAGAAACGGCCAGGGCGCCATGAGGTTCGGAGCCCAGTATCCTTGAGGGAAGCCGGGCGGATTGCTCAAAGGAACCCACCTCGGAGGGACAAAGCCACAAGCTTGTGTACTGGATGAGGCGCACCCAGGCTTGTTGTACCAAACAATCCATCGTTCGCGTTCGAACTGGGTGGGGTCCTGCTCCGCGCAAACGAGATCCAACAAGCCGTCGCCGTTGATGTCCACCAACCCAGACGTGTCGGTACGGTATAAATGCTGGTGGTCAGGATCCCGCCATCTGTAGGTACTCTTGAGTGAGCACCCAGCTCCGCTCGGCCAGTCGAAACCGGAGGAAAATCCACCTGGAGATGAGCCTACTGGAGGATAGCCGAGAAAAACGGTCCACCGATACTTCGGCTCGATCGGCCACTCCTGAACCTCTGATGATCGAATCCAATCAGGAACAGCGTCGCCGTTGATGTCCGCGATGGATTCCGTCGTCCAGGTGTAATCGGGATCGTTGAGGCTGTCTGCACGGTTTTCCAAAGTCGACCGGATGGCGCATATCGATGGATCTGGCAGGTTCCATGGTTGCGGATCAGTGAAGCCAAAGCTGCCATCGGCACGACGGCCGTAATAACGAACCGTCCACGAGCACGGGCCTTGATGTGGCACCGTCACCTCGACCAGGTCCGGAAAGCTATCCGCGTTCATGTCGATCAATTCCCGGACGGTTCGCCAAGTGGATTCGGTGCGGCCCGCGTTGGGAATCCTGCGTTCGCGGACGCGCCGGGTCTCCGACCACGAATCCGTTACATTCGGCGGCATGATGTTCGAAGCGCTGTCTTGGAAGCCAGGAAGGCTGCCATCCGGCACGCTTTGGCCTTCCTGGGGTAGGTTGTGCCGGGAATACAGAAACACCGGTGCGGCAGGGAGTCCATCTTGCCGCAGCAGCAGCGGTGTTTGGTCTCTAGTCTGACCGGGATCTCCTCGGCCCCGCATCTGCACGCTTCGCAATGCCCAAGCTTTGCCCGCCCGCGGCTCGGTGTCGTAAACGAACTCGTATGAACGCACCAGAGCGCCTGGTGCATCCCAACGACCGAGACGAACCTCGATCGCTTGAAGCCGAAGATAGGAGAGAAAAGGCAAACCCCCGATCGTGCCAGCCAGCGGGGGCACGTCGGCGTTCGGCAGCTGCCACACAAACTGGACGAGAAACTGGTGCGGAGTGCCTACCTGCAAGTTGCCGCCGTACTCGATGCTATCTGGAAGTGGCAAGTGCGGGTAGCCCCAAGGGTGGTTGGAATAGCGGTAACTCACGTAATTCCCGTTGGCGTCTTCCACATGAGTAACGAACCAAGCCGCGGTCCAACAACAGCGATCGAGGCAAGTCTGCACACAGGGCCCGGTGTGGCATCCGGTGCATGCCGAGTCGTTCATTGGTTGCGTAGCGAACAAGCTGTCATCGGTGCACGAGGAGAATCGTCGCTCAAAGCGATACACCAGGCCCGACTTGTCGCGCACAACCCAACGCTTGCCGGCCTCCTCGTACTGGATGCGTAAGAAGCTTGCCTCCACTCTGGGGGTGCAAGCACGCACCCCGTTTGTAACGGATGAAGCGAGAATGCATTCCACGCTTCCCGCAGGCAGCTCCAGAGTAAAGCGCCACTGGTCATCACCCGGGTTTGGGCAGCGAAGTGCTCCCGCTCGGGGCGCGCGCACGATCCGAGCGAGAGGCAGGTCCCAGCCAGCACCGTACGGGCTCAGTGCACCTCCCTGGGAGTAGTGCAGGCTGAGAACGGGCGTAAGGTTCTTTCTCCCAGGGGGCACTTCGATTGGAATTGCTGTCGTAACAGCACCAGTGTACTGGTGGACGTCAGGCGGCTGGGCAAGGCTGGAGATTTTGCTTGGCTGAGGTGCATCTGGAACCTCTTGCGACTGCGCAAGGGCCGCGCATGCTAAGCCGAGCACCAGGGAAAGGATCCGAACGAACCGTCCGAGGCCAACGGCGCAAAACCATCCGAGAGCTTTCATGATAGGGACCTCGAAGATGCCCGCCTACCTGCCGGGGGAAACTACTCGCTCAGCTCCGCTGCCCTCCGGAACAGCCGCAGGAGGTCGCTAAATTCCGGTTCTTCGAGTTCTGGCTCATGCTGGTTCCAAACGGCCTCGGGTACGAGCTCGGTGACCTCGCGGGAGCTGCGGGGGGAGTACCAGTCGGCCGCCGACGCCTCCGTGGCCCGCGAGCCGACCTGCACCAAGGCGTTGCGGCGCTCCTCCAGCAGCTCGACGCGGCGAGCGGCGGCAGCCTGTGGATCGAACGACACATCAGGAGCCTCGAGTGACACCTGTACCTCCGTTTCGAATTTGGGAGCCGAAACGACCCGAGGCTCTCCGAGATAATCCGTTTGCGTGTAGTCGAACTCGTACAGCGAGCTAACCTCTGCTCCACCCAGGATGGCCACCGCGAGAACCGCCAAGGCGAACGCGACGGCCAAGCTCGTTCGCAGTCGCGATGGGAGTCGCCAACGCCGCGGCCCCCGGCTCCCTCGCCCCGTTTTTGCGAACCAACGACAGTGTGTCATTGCTCAACCCTCCTTGTCCTGTGGGTAGCCTGCGACTTACCATGGAAAAAAAAAAAACCGTCAAGTGGACTTTTCCTACTAGCTGTCGTGTTGTAGAGGGAGGAAGCAAAGCTATGAGGAGGCGTAGCTATGCGGATCGTGAAGGTCGCCGCGGCAGTTGCCTTGGGAATGGTAGCGCCGGTGGGATTGGTCTCGGCGCAAGTGGTCCTAGCTCCTGGCGCGGCTCTGAGAAGCGAAGGAACCTGGCAGCCGACCAATGAAAGCGCCGCCTCAGGAATGCGGCGCTGGAGCCTCGATGTCCGCCGCGGGGCGGACAACTCCTTGGTCGGCACCGTGCGCGTCACCGGCTCGCCATTGTTGGAGCAAGGAAAAGTGGTGGGGCGCCTGGTGGGCACCGCAGTTACCGGACGTATCCTGGATGAACGTGGCGAGGTTGCTGCAACGTTCACTGGCGAGGTGCGCACAGACGGAACGATGCACGGGGTTTACGTCGACCGCACCGGAGAGCGCGGACGCTGGTGGTGGGCAGGCCAGCCGTAACCTTGGTCGTCAGCCACACGACGCTGTGACGCCTCCCCGTTCACGTTCACGCCAACGCTTGCTCCTCGCTCCCCAGTGATGTCTCGTCGACGTCCCGTCTAACGCCGGCGAAGCTCCGGATCAGGAAGAACCGGCTAGCACGGATTTATCACCGCTGGCGGAGCATCCCCCGCCTGGTGTCACGTTCGCGTTGCGAGACAAGGGAAAACGGCCACGCAGGAGACGGAGCGGATGTAAACAGGGCGCGGAAACCGCGCCCCTACAATGGCCGTGGCACGGTTCGATGCGCCTCAGGCAGCCGCAAGGTCTACCCCTACGGGCGGTCATCCTGCACGCAGCACCCAGGGGCACGGCGCCGCCGTGCCCCTACATCACCCGGAAACGCGCGTGGTTCAGACGATGCTACATCTTACCGGCGCGCAATGTAGGGGCGACCCGGTGGGTCGCCCTTGGTGCGCACGCTGGGCAGCGGCGTCGCGTGACATGTGACCATCGTGCACGATCGCACCAGGGCGACGCACCGCGTCGCCCCTACATGCCGTGCGTGCAGCCGCGTGCGTTGCACCAGCGAACATCGCAGCACGCCCGGCGTACCAGTGGTAGGGGCGTTCGCGAACCGCCCCTGTAATGCTCATGGGGGCAGTGCTGGGCGGGAAGCTGTTGACCGCCACCAGCCTTTGCCAGATACATCGAAGAACGAGCTTCAAGAAGCCTGCGGAAAACCGTAAAGTTGTTCCCGGATGCGTTCGGCGACGAATGCCGGATCGTCGTGCCGTGCATCGACGACGAGGTCCGCGAAACGCTCGTACAAGGGGCCGCGTTCCGCAAGCAACCCCACGAGGTCTTGGCCCGGAGCGCACACGACGCCGCGACTTCGCAAATCAAGCCCCCGCCGACCCAGGGTTTCCAGGTCGACCTGCAGGTACACGATCACGCCACAGCGACTTAAATGCGTCATGGCAGGCTGGCTGTACACAACGCTTCCACCAGTGGAAATCACCGCATTCCTCGTTTGCAGTTCGAGCACCACGCACTCCTCGGCTTTTCGGAATCCTTCGCGTCCCTGCTCCGCAAGGAGTTGCGCGAGAGTTCGGCCCATACGAGCCTCGATCAGCTCGTCGGTGTCGATCAGTGGGCGGCGCAGTCGGTGCGCGAGGATGCGTCCCACCGAAGTTTTCCCCGCGGCAGGCATGCCGACGAGAACGACGTTGCCGCTGAGAACCGGAGCCGCAACAGATTGGACCTTCGCTCTCTTCGACTCTACGCCCAGGTTTGCCACCTTCGTGTGCCGCTGGTAGCTTGGCGGCCGATGACGCGCTCGCAGCTATTTGCCGCCTTTTTCTTTAGCGTCTTCCTTTTCCTTCTCTACCAGCTCTACCGCATTCTCGAGGGCTTTCTAGCACCGCTTGCTTGGGCAGCCCTTTTAGCGCTGATCTTTTATCCGGTGCAGCGCCGCTTCGCTCGCTGGTTGCGCGGACGGGTCGGCCTCGCGGCGTTTGCCTTGACCACGCTGGTCATTGGGGGGGTCATCTTGCCGACCCTCTTACTGCTCGTCCTGGTCGCCAACGAATCGGTGTTGCTGTACCAGCGAATCGCCACACTTGTTGCCGAGGGCGAGTTCACCCGCTGGTGGTACGGTGTTCAAGGGTCGTACGTGGGGCAACTTTGGAGCTACGTCCAGCCGCTGTTGGCGCAATGGAACATCGATGTGGGAAGCATCGGGGTAAAGGCCACCAACGCCGTCAGCGGCTTTTTGATGACACAAGCGACCGCAATCGCGAAAAACGTCGTCGGGTTCCTCGTGGATTTCTTTCTGTGCACGGTCGCGCTCTTTTTTTTATTGCGCGACGGCGAACGCATGATGCTGGCTTTTCGTGACTTACTCCCCATGGAGCCGCGGCACCGCGACTTGGTGCTCGACCGCTTTGGCGATGCCCTCACAGCGGTGGTGCAGGGGAGCCTACTCACAGCGGTTGCGCAAGGGACTCTGGCCGGGATCAGCTACGTGGTTCTCGGCGTTCCCTTCGCGGTGTTTCTCGGCTGCGCGACGGCATTGATTTCGCTCGTTCCGATGGGCACGCCGGTGGCATGGGGTGGCGTCGCGATTTATCTGTTCGCCACTGGTCACCCAATCAAAGGGTTGCTCCAAGTTTTGTGGGGCACGTTCGTCGTCAGCACGATCGATAACGTGATCCGGCCGTGGATCATCGGCGGTCGAACGCGCATCCCCACGATTTTGCTGTTTTTCGGTATCCTCGGAGGGCTGCAGGTCTACGGGTTTTTAGGCGTCTTTCTCGCGCCCGCCGTGATCGCTTTGCTGGTGGCATTCGTGCGCATCTACAGGGAAGAGTACGGCACTCGTCAAGAAGCAGCCGCCGTAGACTGACCTCGGGCGGCACGCATTTCGATGGGGACGCGTGACGCCAGGCGTACCAGTACCTCCTCCGCCTCGCGCACGACGTCCCGCACGACTTCCGCGGCTGGTTTGATCTCGCGGATGAGACCCATTCCTTGCCCTGCGGGCATGAATGTGCGCTCGGGATCGGCGCCGCGACCGACACCCATGTAGTCCATCACCCCTTCTTGGATCGAGTACGCGACTTGGGCTGGGAAGGGCAAAATTTCGTCCCGCCGCCGTTCCCACGCTTCGTTGTACGGGTTCCGAATGGCGCGGGCAGGCTTGCCGGTGTAGCACCGAGTCCGAATGGTGTCCGATTCCCCGCTCCGTAAAATCGCCTCCCGATATTCTGGAGCGGCTTGCGCCTCGGGAGTGGCAATGAACCGCGTTCCCATGATCACGCCTTGCGCACCCAAGGCCAGCGCAGCCACGACTCCCCGGCCGTCGGCGATGCCGCCAGCGGCGATGACCGGAATGCGCACCGCGTCGACCGTTTGTGGCACCAGAGCCAGAGTTCCAACTTCTCCCGTGTGTCCGCCCGCTTCTGTCCCCTGAGCAGCGACCATGTCCGCACCGGCACGCTCCGCTTTGATGGCATGCTCTACTTTTCCGGTCATCACGATGACCGTCATCCCCCGTTCGTGCATTTCCTGGATGAACTCTTTCGGTACCGCCAGGCCAGCAACGAAGATTTTTACCCCCTCCTCGAAGATGACCTGCATTTGCGGTCGGATCATGTCCGGGATCGGGGCGAGCAAGTCGACGGCAAACGGCTTGTCGGTCAGCTCGCGGATCTTATGAATTTCGCGCCGCAAGCCCTCGGCGTCCAACGTGGCCGCGCCTAACACACCGAGGCCGCCCGCGTTCGACACTGCCGCCACCAACCGGTGCATGGACACACCACCCATCCCGGCCAGGATGATCGGATACTCGATGCCCAAACGATCGCACAGCTCTGTCCGAAGTATTGTTGTCATCGCGATGCCCGGCTAGTCGAAGCGCCAGCTTGAGTAAAGTAGGGGGCGCGGCGCTCAGGAGGGCCCCGAGGCCGGTGCGTCCGCCCGACTCAAGGCCGCACCGTGTACGGTGACGCGTGCGCGACCGGCCTTCCACATCGCCCCACGACAGAACGTACCCTCGCCCGGCGTGCCCGCGCTTCCCTTGCATCCACAGGGCGAATTGTGCGCGCTTAGCGTGGCGCCCGGGCAACCCACCCACTAGAACCACGACGGCAACAGCGGCGCACGGAGGAGGGTATGGCTCCCACCCCACTTCCACGCTCGAAAACAGCACGGGCGGGTTGAGTACCCGCCCGTGCGTCGCTGTCTTCGAAACAACCTGGCCAGTGACCGCGGAGTACTTCCGCTGGCGTCTGGCAGGCCTGGGTTGCAGTTACTTCGCGCGTGCCAACTCGTCGTCGATGATCGCCTTGAACTGCTCGAACGGGTAGGCACCCTTCAGAGCGCGGCCATTGATGATAAAACCCGGCGTGCCCTGAATGCCCAACGCTTGCGCTTCCGCAGCTTGGGCTTTCACCTTGTCGAGGGTCTTCTTGTTATCGTAGCAGTCCGTAAACTTCGCGATGTCGATGCCAGTGTCTTTGAGAGCTTCGAGGGTTTTGTCCTTGAGGTTTTGCGGATTCAAGTCTTTTTGGTTCTCGAAGTAAAACGAGTACAGTTTCCAGTAAGCTTTTTCGTTTTGTTCCAACGCGCATTCCACAGCCACGGCAGCCGGTTCTGCCCACGGGTGGAAGCTCAACGGCAAGTTCTTATAGTAGAACTTCACCTTGTCACCGTACTCTTTCAGCACCTGCGTTTCGATGGTGTCGTAGCCACGCTTACAGAACGGGCATTGAAAATCAGAGTACTCGACAATCGTCACCTTGGCGTTCTTGTTCCCTTTGAAGGGACGGCCCTTGAGGTCGATCTTCTGCATCACTGCGGCGAAGGGGTCCACGGTGAGATCTTCCAACTCTCCAAACACCACGTACCGGCCATCCTCCGAGAGAAGGAATGAAACCTTCTGGTTGTTCACCGTAATCGTACCGGTTTTCGCGCCCTTGATTTTCGACTGTGTCAGTTCGCTCACCGTCACTTGAGCATTGGGCGGCACGTTTTGCTTCCGTTTGAAATACTCCACTAGTTTGCTGGTGTCTTGCCCTTCCGAGGCAGCTGCCCAGGCGAGCAGGCACCCTAACCCAATCCACTTCTTCATACGCTTCTCCTCCCGAAGGATAGTTTGCGCGTGCGTAGCATGGGGTCCGCACGAGCACAACCAGAAACCGGTTTCCATGGAAGTAGCGTCTGGGCGACGCGGTGTATCGCCCCTCCGGTGCCCCCTACTTGCGGGCACTCGGGACGTCCCTGCGGCGCCGAGCTTGGAGCCGGCGCCGCGAGCGGATGCCACGCATTGCACTGCGATGCACAGCGTGAGGTGCGAACAGCACGGACCGAAAGACCCTAGTTCCATTGCAGAGATTGGAGAATGCGCTGCCCTGGAGCCCGGACGAACCACGTAAACGCACGAAAGGCGTGCCGCTCGCTTGGATGCGCCCCAGGATCGCGCGAGGCACAAGCAAGTCGCGCCACACGGTGGTAGGTTTGCGTCCTCTGGAGGAGGGACCATGCACGAAACCGTTTGGATGGAACCGCGCAAGCGCATTGCGCTGATCGCTCACGACAACTGCAAACCCGACTTGCTCGACTGGGCCCGCTTCAACAGGGACACCTTGGCACAGCACGACCTGTACGCCACAGGCACCACCGGTGCGCTCCTGCAAAGCCAGCTCGGATTGAACGTGCATCGCTTTCTCAGCGGGCCGCTCGGGGGCGACCAGCAAGTGGGCGCTGCGATCGCGGAGGGACGGCTGGATTTCGTTATTTTCTTCTGGGACCCGTTAGAGCCCCAACCGCACGACGTGGATGTGAAAGCACTGTTGCGGATCGCGGTCGTGTACAACGTGCCGATTGCTTGCAATCGTGCAAGCGCCGACTTTTTGCTTTCGAGCCCCCTCATGGCTGGTTCGTATCCCCGACAACTCCGATTCGCCGCCGTGCCCCGCGCAGCAAAAGGCGACTGAGCAAATTGACTCCATCCGGCACGCTCTGCCATACTGGTATGGCGATTCTCGCCATCGGCAAATGTACTGAAAGGAGGTGTCAATTCTATGGAAACGCAAGCTCCCCGAGCTCTCCCACGGTTGAACGAGCCGGCTCCGGATTTCGAGGCTTTGTCGACTCAGGGGCCAATCAAGCTTTCTGATTTCCGCGGAAAATGGGTGATTTTGTTTTCTCACCCGGCGGACTTCACGCCCGTGTGTACGACGGAGCTCACCGAATTTGCGCGCCGGCAAGAGGAGTTCAAAAAGCTCAACACCCAGTTGATCGGTTTGAGCGTCGACAGCGTGTACTCGCACTTGGCCTGGATCCGCAACATGGAGCAGCACTTCGGGGTGAAAATCGACTACCCGCTAATCGCCGACCTCGATATGAAGGTTGCCCAACTGTACGGCATGATTCACCCAGGCGCCAGCTCCACGGCGACCGTGCGCTGCGTGTTCTTCATCGACGACGAGGGGATCCTACGGGCAATGATTTATTATCCCCTGACCAACGGCCGCAGCGTCGACGAAATCCTGCGCGTGTTGCAGGGGTTGCAGCTCAACAAGGCGAAAGGCGTGGCTACACCAGAAGGGTGGCGTCCGGGCGATAAGGTGATCGTACCTGCGCCGACTACGCTCAAAGCAGCGGAGGAGCGGGTCAAAGACTCATCCCTGGAAGTGGTCGACTGGTATTTCGCGAAAAAGAAGGTCTAGGTTCTCTGTAGGCGACGCGGGCGCTGGCCAGAGTGCCGGCGCCCGCCTTCAGGCACGCGCCAGATAGCGGGTACTTCGCTCGTCTTCTTGGCGTTCCACCTTGCCTTGGGCGCGCAAATACTCCAGGTGCGCCAGCGCCTCGAACGTTGCAGGAAACTGGATTTGTAACGGCGCGCGTTCGTCGAATCCCCAGGCAAGGCACGCCACTTCGTACGCGGTTCGCGGCTGCCCGTGCACAGCAGCCAACATCTCCCGCAAGCGATACTGGTGGTGCTGCAGAATTTGCTCGACGCGGCGGCGCAAATCGGAAAAGGCGCGGCCGTGCGCGGGCAGAACCCAATCCACAGGCAAATCCCGGATTTTCTCGAGCGATGCCAGGTAGTCGCCCAACGGATTTTCTGGACCGCCGGGGAAACGCCCGATGTGCGGAGTGATCTTGGGCAGTACGTGGTCGCCAACGACCACCAAGCGCTCCTGGGGGAAGAAAAACACGCAGTGTCCCGGAGTGTGCCCAGGGGTCGCAATCACCCGCACGCGCCGGCCACCCAGGTCCAGTGTTTGGCCATCTCCTAGCGGGAGCGGTTGCGCCGCAGGCCGATAGAACTGGGCCCAAAACGCACCGACCGCCGGTACCGGTCCAATTTTCTCCAACGGAATCCCGTGTCGCCGGAAGAACTCCAGAGCTTCGGGGCTGTGCTGACGGCGCGTGTAGTGCTGGGCGGCAACCACTTCCGCCGGATGCAGGTACACAGAGGCCCCGCTTCGCTCCACCACGACGCCGGAGGCGCCAAAGTGGTCGGGGTGATGGTGCGTGACGAGTAACCACCGCAGCCTTTCCGGACTGCAACCAACTTGCCGCCATTGCTGCTCGAGCGCGGCAACGCTCTCGTCGGTGTAAATCCCACTATCGATCTGGATCCAACCGTCACTCGTGCGGATGAGCGTGACGTGCACGTGAGACGGCTTCATCGGCAGCGGGAGCGTGAGAAAGAACACTCCCGGGCTGATTTCCTGTGGAGTCAGATCCGGCATGAAATCCAGCCGTTAGGCGGGCTTCCAGAGAACCAGCACCTACTCGTGCACCCGCTCCGTGACCACGAACGACAGGTCGATCGTCACGTGCCACTGTGCAACCACACCGTTCTCCACCACACCACGGATTTCTTTCACCCGGAATCGCCGCAAATTTTGAATCGTCACGGCTGCGCGCCCAATTGCCACGTTCACGGCCTCTTCGATGCTCGAAGTGGATGTGCCGGTAAGCTCGATCGTCTTCTCCACCATAAATCCGTTCCTCGGTGGCTCGCAGGCTATGGCACCGCGTCAAAGAAAGCAACCCGCGAACAGCCTGCCCGTAAGCGACCCAGCCGCCGCGGGCCCACAGCCCAGGAAGCGGGGCCGAATTGCAACCAGGCAAGCCGCCGGTCGCAGCAAGCTAACTCAGAGACTCCAGCGAGCGGCGGGCCAGTTCGAACCACGGAGAAGGGAACAAGCCGAGCACGAACGTGCCCACCAAGGTAAGCAACAACGCGGCGAAGAGGTAGGGGCGGGCCATAGCCGGTTCGACTTCCGTGGCGCCTTCCGCCATGTACATCTTCACCAGCACGCCGATGTAGTAGTAAACAGACACAAGGCTGTTCAGCACGGCAATGACCGTGAGCCAAACATAACCGGCTTCCAGCGCAGCGCTGAACAGATAAAACTTGCCCATGAAGCCGGCGAGCGGTGGGACCCCGGCAAGGGAAAGCATGAAGACGGTCATTGCAAAACCCAAAAACGGGCTACGCAAACCGACCCCAGCCCAATCATCCAGGTCCTCATTCGGCTGCCCACGGCGGCCAAGCGCGATGACCACGGCGAACGCGCCGACGGTCATCAGTGTGTAGACCACCAGGTAAAACAGCACGGCGGAGCCGCCTGCGTCGCCACCGGCAACCATGCCGACCAGCAAGTACCCGGCATGGGCAATGCTCGAGTAGGCGAGCAACCGCTTGATGTTCCGTTGCACGAGCGCACTCACATTACCCACCGTCATCGTGAGCACAGCGAGGAGCCACAGCGCCTCGCGCCAGTCGGACGCCAGCGGGCCCAGGGCGTCGAAAAACACCCGCACAAAGGCAGCAAACGCGGCCGCTTTGATGGCGACGGCCATGAACGCCGTAACGGCCGTTGGGGCCCCCTCGTACACATCGGGCGCCCAACTGTGAAAAGGTGCTGCAGCCACTTTAAACCCGAAACCAACCAACAAGAGCGACGAACCTGCTGCCAAGAGCATGCGCTGGTCGGGCGAGGCCTTGGCGGCCACGTCGCCGATTCGCGGCAAGAGCGTTTCGCCTGAGGCGCCAAACAACAGCGCCACTCCAAAGAGCAAGAAGCCGGTCGCGAACGCACCGAGGATAAAGTACTTCAGCGCTGCCTCGTTGGAGCGCACCTGGGTGCGCCAAATACCCGCCAAGGCATAAGCGGCAACCGACATGACCTCCAGGCCAAGGAAGATCACGATCAAGTCCAAGGAAGTCGCCATCAACACCATGCCGAAGGTGGAGAACAAAAGGAGCGTGTAGTAGTCCCCGCAGCGGATGTCGGTGGTTTCGAGGTAATTCATCGACAGCAGCAACGTGAGCGCTGCGCCCAAGCAAAACAACGCGGTAAAGAACAATCCGTAGCGGTCGAGCACCACGGCCCCCGAGAGCGTCGTCGCGGATTGGCTCCACAATGGCACGCAACACAAGGTAGCCGCGACCAGCCCGACGAGGCCGATCCAGCCGAGAGCATCGTAATCAGGACCCTCGTTGAAAAAATCCGCTATCAACACCAACAACGCGGTGCCGCCCACCACCAAGAGAGGGAGCAAGGCAATCCAAGCAATTTCCGGGAGGACCAGCGAACTCATGGGTGTTCTCCCCTAGCGGCGATACGCACCGCATCTGTATCGCACGGCGATGTCGAGGCGGCCCGCTGAACGTACGGCCCCACCCGCTCGAGCACCACGCGGGTTGCGGGCTCCATGCGTTCCAACAGTGGCTTTGGGTACAACCCCATCACGAAAAACAGCACAACGAGCGGAACGAACATCGCCACCTCGCGGGCCGACAAATCCCGCAGCTCGGCGTTCTTCGGGTTGGTCAGCGGACCAAAGACCACTCGTTGGTACATCCAAAGGAGGTACACTGCGCCAAGAATCACTCCGGTGGTGGCCACTGCTGCAGCGACGGGATAGCGTCCGAACGCCCCAAGCAAGATCAGAAATTCCCCGACGAAACCGTTGAGACCGGGTAGGCCGACGGAGGACAACATCACGACGAGAAACAACGCTGCGAACACGGGAATCCGCGCCCACAATCCGCCAAATTCGGCAATCAGGCGCGTATGCCGTCGCTCGTAAATCGCGCCAACGGCAAGGAACAGCCCTCCGGTCGACAACCCGTGGTTGAGCATCTGGTACAAACTTCCCTGCACTCCCTGCAGGTTCAGTGCGGCCATGCCCAGCATGACGAAGCCCAGGTGACTTACAGAGGAATACGCAACGAGGCGCTTCAAGTCCGGCTGCACCATGCACACCAACGCTCCGTAGACAATCCCGACAACCGCCAGGGCGGCAATGACGGGCATCGCCTCCACGGCAACTTGCGGAAACAGGGGGATGGCAAATCGGAGAAAGCCGTAGGTACCCATCTTGAGCAAGATGGCGGCCAGAATCACCGACCCTCCCGTGGGAGCTTCCGTGTGCGCGTCGGGAAGCCACGTGTGGAGCGGAAACATCGGCACCTTGATGGCGAACGCCAAAGCAAACGCCGCAAACAACAAGCGTTGGGTTTCTACGGGCAACGAAAGTTGCAGCAGGTGTTCCCACGCAAAGCTGTACTGCCCAATTTGCTGCTGGTGGGCCAGCGCCAAGTAAATGATCGCCACCAGCATCAATAAGCTCCCTGCCATCGTGTACAGCACAAGCTTTACTGCCGCATAGACGCGCCGCTCGCCGCCCCAGATGCCCACCAAGAAGTACATCGGCACGAGCATCAACTCCCAGAACACATAAAACAGGAACAAATCCGTCGCGACCAAGGCCCCCAGCATACCGGTTTCCATGATGAACATGAGCACCAGGTATTCCTTGATTCGTTTCTCGACGTCCCAAGCCTGCAGGAACACAATCGGCATGAGGAAGGCTGTCAGCACCACGAGGAACAAGCTGATGCCATCGACGCCGACCGCGTAGTGGATGCCAAACTGCGGAATCCACGCGCTGCGCTCCACCCACTGCAGGTCGCCGCGCGTCGCGTCAAACTCGTGCAGAAGGAATAAGGACAAGCCCAGCGGCACAAGAGAAAACACGAACGCACCCCGCCGTAAAGCGTGTACTTGCTCGCGCGGAACGAACAAGAGCATCAGTGCGGCCAGCAGCGGCGTGAACACAATGAGCGACAGCAACGGCATGCCCATTCCGTCCTCTCTCAACCCAATCCGAGAAAGTAACCCAGCAGCAGCAGTGTTCCGACGAGCAGCGACAACGCGTAATGTTGTACGTTCCCTGTTTGCCACCGCCGCAGCCAGCGCCCAGTTTCTCCAACCGCCTCGCCCGCACCGTTCACTGCGCCGTCCACCACGGCCACATCGAATTGCCGCCAGAGGAAGTGAGCGAGCTGCACGGTCGGGCGCACAAACACGGTGTCGTAAAGCTCGTCGACGTAGTATTTGTTCAAGAGCACTCGGTAGAGACGGGGAAACTCCGCCGCCCAGCGCTCCGCCCGCGCCGGCGCAACCACATACAGTTGGTACGCAAGCCAAATCCCCAACACTGCCACCCCCACCGAGGCAGCCATGAGCGCGAGTTCTACGCTCACGGGCATGTGATGCTCACTAGGATGGGCGGCCGAGAACACAGGGGCGAGAAAAGCACCAAACTGATCGCCCCAAGCAAACACCGGCGGCAAGCCTACGTAGCCACCGACCACGGAAAGCACTGCCAGAACGATCAAGGGAACCGTCATCGTCGAGGGCGACTCGTGCAAGTGGCTGCGCGTATGTGCGGCCGCACGGCAATCACCCCAGAACACTAAAAAGAACAGCCGAAACATGTAAAACGCGGTGAGTGCGGCACCGCACAGCCCAAGGAGCCACAGGAACGGCGAAGAAGCGAACGCTTGAGCAAGGATCATGTCCTTGCTGAAAAACCCTGCAAACCCCGGAATTCCTGCAATCGCAAGCGTGCCGACCAAGAAGGTCGCGTAGGTGATGGGCATGTAGCCGCGCAGCCCACCCATTTTGCGAATATCTTGCTCGCCGCCCATACCGTGAATCACGCTCCCACTACCTAAAAACAGCAGCGCCTTGAAAAAGGCGTGCGTCATCAAGTGGAAGATTCCAGCCGAAAAGGCGCCGACCCCAACCGCCAAGAACATGTAGCCCAACTGGCTGATCGTCGAATACGCCAGCACCTTTTTGATGTCGGTTTGCACGAGTCCAATCGTCGCAGCAAACACAGCCGTGAGCGCCCCGATTGTGGCCACCACGCCGAGACTGATTGGCGCCAAGACGTACAGTGCATGGAGGCGCGCAATCATGTACACGCCGGCAGTGACCATGGTGGCGGCGTGAATGAGCGCGCTCACGGGCGTCGGACCCGCCATGGCGTCAGGCAACCACACGTACAATGGGAGCTGGGCAGATTTGCCGGTGGCGCCAACGAACAACAACAGAGTCACGGCCGTAACCACTGCCGGAGAAAGCGACTGCGCCTGCCGGGCAATGTCCGTAAAGGACAGCGAGTGCGTCCCTGGGCCCAAGTTCCAGAACAAAAGGAACATGCCGATCAGAAAGGCAGCATCTCCGACCCGGTTGACGATAAAGGCCTTCTTCCCGGCGCTCGCGTTCGCATCGTTGTCGTACCAAAAGCCAATCAACAAATACGAACACAGACCGACGCCCTCCCAGCCGACGAAAAGCAAGAGCAAGTTGTCGGCCATGACGAGGAGCAGCATCGCGACCGTGAATAGGTTCAGGTACGCAAAGTAACGGGCGTACCCGGGATCGTCGTGCATGTACCCCACCGAATACACGTGGATCAAAAATCCGACGCCCGTGACGACCAAAATCATGACCGCGCTCAGGGCGTCTACACGCAGTGCGAACGGCACCTCCAGCGTGCCCGCCGGGATCCAAGTCCATAACGACTGATGCAGCACCAGCCCGGGAGCTCCCGACCAAATTGTTCCGAACGCTGCCGCGGCCACGATCAAGGAACCCCCAACGACTCCAGGGCCCACGATGCTCACTGCCCGCTTTCCCAGGTGGCGTCCTAAAAACACGTGGAACAACACCCCGAGCGCGGGCAACGCGGGGATCAACCACAAGAACGATACTGCCCGAGTTGCGACCTCGGCTTCGGCCCCATGCATTGGCTCACCACCGCAACAAATTCACTTCGTCGGCATTGACGGTCTCGCGGTTGCGAAAAACCGCCAAAATGATCGCCAGCCCTACAGCAGCTTCGGCTGCTGCCACGGTCATCACGAAAAACACCATCACCTGGCCATCCATCACCTGCTGCTGCCGCGCCAAGGCAACGAACACCAAGTTCACTGCGTTCAGCATGAGCTCGATCGACATGAACATGATGATCAAGTTGCGGCGCACGAGCACACCCAACGCGCCAATGGCAAACAACAGCGTTCCCAACAGCAGATACCAGGAGGCCGGAACCGTCGTCATCGTTGCACCTTTCTCGCCAGCACCACCGCCCCGACGATTGCTACCAGCAACAAGACGGACGTCACCTCGAACGCAAACGCGTGCCGCGTAAACAGTCGCTCTGCCACCGCTTCGGTAGAGCCAAAACTCGGCGCCACAGCCGCTTCCACCCCTGGCCCTGGCATTCCGGGAAGGCCCTTCCATCCCACCATTGCCATCAACGCGACAAACACAAGGGAGAACACCGTGGCAATTGTTTTTTGGCCTGGTCGAGCACTTTCGACCGGTTCATGCTGCAGGTTCAGCAGCATGATGACAAACAAGAACAGCACCATGATGGCGCCCGCGTACACGATGACTTGCAATGCAGCGATCATGCGGGCGTCGAGAAGAAAAAACATTGCCGCGAGGAGAAACAAGGCAACGACCAACGACAGAGCCGAGCGAACCGGGCTGCGCGCCAACACCACACCCAAGCTGAACAACACCAGCGGAATCGCCAACAGAAAAAACACCAACGGGGTCACCGCTTCATCCTCGCACGAGCAACAACACAAACGCCGTCACGACAAGATTGCCAATTCCAAGCGGAAGCATGACCTTCCAGCCGAACCACATGAGTTGGTCGTACCGCAAACGCGGCATGGTCCACCGCACCAACACCTGCAAGCAGCAGAAGACAAACACCTTGATCATGTAAGCAGCAACCTGCAGCAGCACCACGACCAAATGCGGCAGGGCAAGAGTGCCGCCCCAGGGAAACACAAATCCTTGAGCAGTGAGGAACGGCACTTGCCACCCACCAAAAAAGAACGTCGTCACCACCGCAGAGACCACGGCAATTTCCACGAAGTCCGTCATGAAAAACATTAGGTATTTGATGCCCGAATATTCGGTGAAGTAGCCGCTCACGATTTCGGACTCGCCTTCCGGCAGATCGAACGGTGCCCGCTTCGTTTCCGCGATTCCAGCAATCAACAGCAACAAAAACGCGAGCGGCTGGTATAAGATGCCCCAAGCAGGAATCCAGCCACCGATGAGCTCTCCCTGGCGGCGCACAATTTCCTGAAAGTCCAACGAACCGAAGGTCAGCACCACTGCAGCCACCGCCAAGCCCATTGCCAGCTCGTACGAAATCATTTGGGCGGAACCCCGGATGCCACCCAACAGCGAAAGGCGGTTATTCGAGGCCCAGCCGCCGAGCACGACCCCGTACACGCCGAGCGAAGTCATTGCGAGCAGGAACAGCACGCCCACGTCGAGTTCCACCGCCTGCAGGTTCACCACCAAATCGCCCACGACCAGACGGTCGCCAAACGGGACCGCTGCAAATGCCACGATGGCCGGGAACAAACTGATACAAGGCGCTAGCGTGTGCAAAAGCCGATCAACCCCGCGTGGGATCACGTCCTCCTTGGTCAAAAACTTGATCGGATCCGCGAGGAGTGTGTTCACGAGCCCAGCCCCCGCAAAGCCAAAGATCGCGGCCCGATTTGCACCAATCCGGTCCTGAATCAAAGCACTGCCTTTCCGTTCCACCCAACCCAGGATCCCCGCCAAGTTGAGGACCATGCCAATCACGATGAGCGCTTTGATGGCAGCGACGGCTACGATGGTCAGCATTCCCTCCTCCGCTTCCGTCTACCGCCCAGCCTCAGACGGGAGGACGCTGGTCAGTCCCACTCCAGCGCTCCTTTCTGCCAAACGTACACGAGGCCCACGCCAAGCACGAGCAGAAAGAGGAGCATTTCGGCCAGACCAAACCAGCCAAGGCGCTCGAACAGCACTGCCCAAGGGTACAGGAAGACGACCTCGACATCGAACACGATGAAGATGATCGCGGTCATGTAGAACTTGACCGAAAACCGGCCCCAGGCGCTGCCACTCGGCGGGTTTCCGCACTCGAATGCCTCTCCTTTGGCAGGATTCTCCACACGCGGCCCTAGCAAGCGGCCTAGGCTCACCATGATTCCCACCAGGCCGCCTACGAGAACAAAAGTCACCAGGACCGATATGGATTGCTCCATCGCCACACCTACGAACCAACTGCACCACTCTCGATGCTCCTTGCCACGGGAGCACCCATGCGCCTTCGGCGCGCGCAAGCACTAGGAGAAGCCCTAGGTTCAGTCAAGCCAAGCGCACGCGCGGTCCCCCGCAAAAAACTCACGCGATCGCGCAAGGGAACTAATGGAATCGCCGCCGTGGCGCCGGCGCCATCGAAAATCGAGCGCTCTTCGTCGTACTCGCGGCGCAGAACAAGATGGCAAAACCGCCGCGAGTGCACCGGAACAACACGCTCCGTCCGGGCAGTAGGATTGTGGTGTCGTCACCCGACGTCAGGCTTCCCGGGCTTGTATGCCCATCGAGGATTCGGTGTCGCTCGAGAGACGTTCGCGCCCGAGACGGTTCGAGGTTTCGGGGAGAAAAGAAGATCCGCGCGGACTTCGCCTCACGCAGCCCGGGGACTCCTGGGTGGACGAAGTTGTTCTCGCACCGCTCTGAAGGCGTCGCCCAACGACTGGGACTTCTCCACCTTGCCGCCCTAGGAACCGAAAACGCAAGGCGCTCATCTGAGCCGCTGCCTCATACCGGAGCTGCTGGTCGTGAACGCTTCGCGCATCGTGCGTAACGGGCAGTGGCTGGATTCGACAAAAGCGCCGACATGGTTTCGGCGCGACCAGTGTTTCTTGACACGCTCGCAGGAGCGTATTACCTGCCCGCTTGCCTTTTCCACCGCGGCTGCAAACTTGAAGAGCATCCGAATTTTGAATCCGACTAGCGCTCGACACGTCGGATGGCGCCGCGGAGGTGAACAATGATGTCGAACACGTTGAAGACAACGCTGTTGCTTGGCTTGCTCACCGGGTTGATCCTGTGGGTGGGGCAGTTTTTTGGTGGGTCGCACGGCATGGTCATCGCATTCACCTTCGCCGTGCTCCTGAACTTTGGCAGCTATTGGTACTCCGACAAAATCGTCCTTGCGATGTACCGGGCACGCGAAGTGTCGGAAAGCGAGGCTCCCGAACTTTACCGGATGGTGCACAACCTCGCCATGAAAGCCGGTATCCCCATGCCGCGGGTGTACGTGATTCCTTCGGAAGCAGCCAACGCGTTTGCAACCGGAAGAAACCCGAACCATGCCGCAGTCGCTGTGACAGAAGGGATCTTGCGCACCATGAACATGGAAGAGCTCGAGGGCGTGCTGGCCCATGAGCTCAGCCACGTAAAGAACCGTGACATTCTTATCAGCTCGATTGCCGCCACGTTGGCTGGTGCTCTCATGCTGATGGCGGACATGTTGCGTTGGGGTGCGATCCTAGGAACCGCTTCTCGGGATCGCGAGGACCATGCAGGGGGCGTGATCGGGCTCATAGCGGTTGCGATCCTCGCGCCCTTCGCAGCCATACTCATTCAAATGGCGATTTCTCGGTCGCGCGAATTCGAGGCCGACGCTAGTGCGGCACGGATTTTAGGGACCGGAGAACCGCTGGCGCGAGCATTGGAAAAGTTGGAATTTGCCGCACAGCGATACCCGCTTCCGGCAAATCCTCAAACCGCCCACATGTTTATCGTGAATCCCCTCCGGGGCGATTTCTTCTTGCGTCTGTTCAGCACCCATCCGCCAGTCGAGGAACGAATTCGGCGCCTGAGGTCCATGGAGTGGCGCCGCTGATGAGCGAGTAGCTAAGGCGCGCTGAGAACATGGAAGGCAAAGACCAAGAGCAAGGGCGTTCTTTCAAGGTAGAAGATCGCCGGCGGTTTACTGCCACAGGCGAACCGCGCGATTCCGTGGCGGAGCCGGAAGCCAACGAGCGCTCCGTTCCGCCGACCGAGGGGCCGGAGCGAGAAACTGCCACACAGCAGTTCCGCATGGAGTCACCAGCACCACCCCCCGCAATTACTTTTTCCACGTTTATTTTGAGCCTCAGCACCCAAGCGCTCGCCCACCTTGGGGACATTCCCGATCCGGTAACGCGCCAAGTACAAGTAGACCTGGCCGGGGCGAGTCAAATCATCGACATCCTGGCAATGTTAGAAAGCAAAACGCGCGGCAACTTGGATCCGGAAGAGGTGCAACTATTGCGGGGTATTTTGTACGATTTGCGTTTGCGGTTCGTCGAGAAGTCGCGATCTTGAGAGGGGTCGAGGCTCTTGAACCGTGACGGGTGTTCGCCCCAGTCGTAAGGTCTACACCTCGGAGCATTCTGGGCATCTGAGAAGGAGGGTATCGTTCATGGTTGTTTACCGTCGCCGAGCGGCGGCACTTTGTTGGAGCACATTTTTTGTTTTGCTGCATTCTTCCACCGCATGGGGAATTAGTTTTTGGGGCGAAGCTGCATCGCCAACACCCACCGTGCGGCCCCAAGCAGCCGAGGCAGCCGTGGCGCCGCCCGCTGCATCTGCAGAGGCGACCCCCTGCCTACCGGATTTCAGTGTCCTCGCGGAGCGCCTGAGCCCCGCGGTCGTCAACATTTCCACGTCTTCGACGGCCCCGGCCGAAGGCCCTGGGCAAGTGATCCCCGGACCGTTCGGGCGCGGCCCGGAAGAATTTTTCGAGCCGTTCGAACGTTTTTTTGGCCCGTTCCCACGTCGGCCACAACGGCAACGGAGCCTCGGCTCGGGCTTCATCATCAACCACGAGGGGTACATTTTGACCAACAACCACGTGGTGGAAAACGCCGATCAGATTACAGTCCGCCTCGCAAACGAGCAGGAATACAAGGCTAAACTCATCGGCCGCGATGCGAAGACGGACATCGCCGTGATCAAGATCGATAACGTTCCCGACCTCGCCGTGGTCACCATGGGAGACTCCGACCGACTCAAGGTCGGTGAATGGGTGATGGCGATCGGGAATCCGTTTGGTCTCGAACACACGGTGACCGCCGGCATCGTTTCGGCCAAGGGCCGGTACCTGGGACAAGGCAGTTACGACCAGTTCATCCAGACCGATGCCGCGATCAACCCGGGCAACTCGGGTGGGCCATTGATCAACTTGCGAGGCGAGGTGGTGGGGATCAACACGGCGATTTTTTCCCGCACCGGCGGGAACATCGGAATTGGCTTCGCGATTCCCATCAACCTTGCCAAAGAGCTGCTTCCGGAACTCGAGGCCAAAGGCAAGGTCACGCGCGGCTGGCTTGGTGTGCTCATTCAAAAGGTCACGCCGGACATTGCCGAATCGTTGGGGCTGGCAAAGCCTGAAGGGGCTTTGGTGGCTGACGTGATGCAAGACAGCCCAGCGGCGGAAGCCGGTATCAAAGTAGGGGACATCATCATCGAGTTCGACGGGCACACGATCAAAGACTCGAACGAACTCCCGTTGCTCGTGGCACGGACCCCCGTCGGCAAGGTCGTCAAGGTCAAGCTCCTTCGCAACAACAACCCAGTTACCGTCGAGGTGAAAATCGGCGAGCTCAAAGAAGAAGAGCCGACGGGAGAACGTGGCAGCGCCGCCGAGGAGGAACTTGGGATTACCGTGCAGCCACTCACCCCTGATGTGGCGGAGTCGCTCGGCCTGAGTCGCGATCTCAAGGGGATGGTGGTAGCACGCGTGGAGCCAGGCAGCCCAGCGGAAGAGGCCGGGTTGCGCCGCGGCGACGTCATTCTCGAGGTCAACCGAGAACCAGTCAAAGACCTTGCCTCGTATCGAAAGGCACTCAAAGCGGCTGCCGGAAAGAAGAGCGTGCTGCTGTTGGTCCGGCGCGGCGAAAACACCATTTTCATCGCCGTGAAACGCGGGAGCTAAAACGGCTACCCATCGGGATCCTGCACCCACAGCGGGTTGCAGGATCCCGGTGCCATTCCCATGTGGCGCCGGATTGGCTGGTTGGTAACGGGTCTTCTCCTCGTTTTCGGCGTTGCCACGGCCGTTGTGTCCTGGCGTTTCTTACGCCAACTCGAGCACGAGGTTTGCGATCGGTTTCGCCGGCACAGTTGGCAAATCGCTTCGAAGGTATACAGCGACTCCTACTTGTTGTTTCCGGGAATCGACGTCGAGACAGCCGAACTCCGAGAACGTCTGATCGAACTGGGCTACGAGGCACGAGGCGAGTCGCCGGACCGCCCTGGCGTGTTCCAGGTCGAGCCGGGTCACCACTGGATCCTGTACCTGCGACCGTTTCCTCCTTTGCGCGAGCATCCGCAGCGCACCCGCCTGGAGCTCGAAGGAAATCGGTTACGGCGCATCGTGGACGAAAGCACCAACGACGAACTACCCGCACTCGAACTCGAGCCAGCTTTACTCTCCGGCCTCTACGCGGGTGAGTGGGAGGAGCGACGCTTGGTCAGCCTCGAGCAAGTGCCCCCGTTGCTGATCCAAGCCATTCTCGACACCGAAGATCGGCGCTTCTTTCAGCACCATGGCGTGGATTTGTACGGCATCCTACGGGCTATGGCTGCCAACCTCCGTGCGGGGCGTGTGGTCGAGGGCGGCAGCACGCTTACGCAACAACTCATGAAGAACTTTTTTCTCGAGGACGAGCGCAGCCTCCGCCGCAAGCTCCAGGAAGCGTTGATGGCCTTCCTCGTGGAGCGGAATTTTTCCAAGGAAGAAATTCTCGAAAGCTACGTTAACGAAATTTACCTCGGGCAGCGCGGTGCTCAGGCCATCCACGGCGTGTGGGAAGCTGCACAGTTTTACTTCGGAAAGACCCCGCGCGACCTCACCGTGGGCGAGATTGCGCTGATCGCCGGATTGATTCGCGGCCCGAACCTCTATTCCCCGTACCGCGACCCGGAACGGGCGATCCGGCGGCGCAATCACGTTCTCGAACGGATGCTGCGCGCCGGCCATATCGACCGCGAGACCTACGAGCAGGCGCGTGCCGAACCCTTACGCCTGGCTCCGTACGTCTTGCGCACCCGCGACGCGCCCTACTTTTCCGATTTCGTCCGGCAGCAACTGAGCTCTCTCTATCCCCCGGAGATCCTGTTCAACGAGGGGTTGCGGGTGTTTACGACGCTCGACTTGCACCTCCAGCGACTTGCTGAAGAAGCAGTGGAGCGGGGGCTGGCAAGGCTCGAGAAGACCTACCCGCGTTTGCGCAAGGCAGCGGAGGAAGGCCAACCCTTGCAGGTCTGCTTGCTCGCAGTGCAGCCACAAACCGGGTTCATTCGTGCAATGGTCGGAGGGCGAGATTACCGCACGAGCCAATTTAATCGCTGCGTCCAGGCACTCCGGCAGCCAGGATCCGTCTTCAAGCCCATCGTGTACGCCGCCGTTCTGGAGGCAACGCGGCACGAAAGGGTTCCCATCTTGCCCACGACGAAAGTGGAGGACGCCCCTTTTGACTGGCCCTACGATCACAAGGTTTGGAGCCCCGCGAACTACGAAAATCGTTATCTTGGACTCGTGAGCGTGCGGACTGCACTCGAGCAATCACTCAACGCCGCCACCGCCCGGTTAGCGTTCGAGGTCGGGCTGCCCGACGTAATCGAAATGGCCAGGCGCCTCGGAGTGACCTCCCCTCTTCCCCCCTATCCCGCGCTCGTTCTTGGCGCCGCCGAAGTGAGCCCGTTTGAAGTCGCACAGGTATACAGCGTTTTTGCCAACGGCGGCGTGCGTAGTACGCCAGTGGCCGTGCGGCGGGTTACAGATCGCAGTGGTGTGTCCTTGGAACACCGGCCTGTGGAGCTCGAGCCGGTGCTACCAGCAGACACCGCCTTCATTGTCACACACCTCCTTACGGGCGTGCTCGAACGCGGCACCGCTAGTTCGGCGCGACGGTTCGGGTTTGTCCGCAAAGCGGCAGGAAAAACCGGCACCACGAACGACTACCAAGATGCTTGGTTCGTCGGCTACACGCCGGAACTGCTCACCGTGGTTTGGGTGGGGTTCGACACGAACACCCCCGTGGGCCTCTCCGGTGCCCGTGGAGCGCTGCCCATATGGGCCGAGTTCATGAAGCGCGCTACAGCAGGCTTGCCGCCAACCGACTTCGTGCCTCCGCCCACGGTCCGGCTCGTGCGCATCGACCCGTTTTCTGGAGAACTGGCAACGCCCGCTTGCCCAGAAACCATCGAAGAGGCGTTTTACGCCGACCACGTTCCTCAGAGCCCGTGTGCCTTTCACTCGGGACACGATTCGAGCGAGGTGCTCCTCCACTGACACGCGGAGGTCGCCTTGGCACTGTTGACTGCAGCCTGTAGGCGAGCGGTACTTTTGACTCGGGCCCGTTCCGAGCGAAGGTTGCCCCAACCAGCTACTTTACGCGGGGGCAGCCGGTGCCGATCCCGACGCCAGCGGTTGCTCACGATGCGCGCCGCGTACCTCCTCGATGGTGGTTACGATGTCTTCGACAATCTGCGTGAGGGTGGCCTGCCCAGGCGTATAGATGCGGGCCACACCGGCACGCCGCAGCGCCTCGTGGTCTTGATCCGGGATGATTCCACCCACGAACACAGGAACGTCTGTCAGCCCCTTTTGCCGCAAAAGCTCGATGACTCTCGGGACGAGCGTCAAGTGCGAGCCCGAGTGGATCGACAAGCCAACGGCATCGACGTCTTCCTGCAGAGCCGACTCGGCAATTTGCTCTGGGGTCAATCGGATCCCGTCGTAAATCACCTCGAGGCCAGCTTCCTTGGCACGCACCGCAATTTGTTCGGCGCCGTTCGAGTGACCATCCAGCCCCGGTTTTGCCACTAACAAGCGCAGCGGATGGCCCAGGCGTTGGGCAACGCGCTGCGTGTGAGCCCGCAAGGCGGCCAACCTCTCGCCATCGGTGGCGAACGTAACGCCCTGTAACCCGGTGGGTGCACGGTACTCCCCAAACACCTTGCGCAACGTGGCCGCCCACTCACCTGTTGTGACACCCGCGTGGGCAGCCCGAATGGACGCGGGCATGATGTTCGTGCCATTGCGCGCAGCCTCTTCGAGAGCGCGCAACGCGGCCTCCACTTCTGCGGCATTGCGCTTTGCCCGAAAAGCACGTAGCCGCTCGATTTGCCGGCGTTCGGCCTCGGGGTCGACGACCAGAATGGCCGTTGCTCCGTTCCCTTCGAGCAACGGTGAAGGTTCATGCTCGGTAAACTTGTTCACCCCAACGACAATGATTTCCCCGGACTCGATCTTGCGCTGACGCTCGGCATGGCTGGCTACCAAGGCCCGTTTCATCGTCTCGATCGCCACGTTGGGATCGCCAATGGCCAAGATGCGCTCGAGTTCGGCTTGCGCAGCATCCATCAGTTCGCGCACCTTGTTCTCGATCACGGGAGAACCCGCAAAGATGTCTTCCGTGTACTCCAGCAAATCGGTTTCGTATGCGAGCACTTGCTGGATGCGTAGCGACCATTGCTGGTCCCACGGCCGCGGCAAGCCCAAAGCCTCGTTCCACGCCGGCAACTGAATCGAGCGGGCGCGAGCCTCTTTGGAAAGCGTGACAGCCAGCATTTCGAGCACGATTCGCTGAACGTTATTCTCCGGCTGCTGCGCCGTGAGGCCCAGGGAGTTGACCTGCACCCCGTAGCGGAAGCGCCGCTTGGTCGGGTCCTCCACTCCGTATCGCTCGCGGGTCAGCCGGTCCCACATCCGGGTGAACGCCTTGAGCTTGCACATCTCCTCGATGAACCGGATGCCTGCATTGACGAAAAAGGACATGGCACCGATCACGTCGGGCATGGAAATTCCCGGCCGCTTTTGCACTCGATCGAGCACCGCACAGGCGTTCGCCAGAGCAAAGGCGATTTCTTGAACAGGGGTCGCTCCGGCTTCTTGCAGGTGGTAGCTGCAAACGTTCATCGGGTTCCACTTGGGAATGTGCTGCACCGTGTACTCGATGATGTCCACGGTCAGCCGCAGTGATGGCTCCGGAGGAAACGCATACGTGCCCCGCGCAAGAAACTCCTTCAAGATGTCATTTTGCGTAGTGCCGCGCAGGGTTCGGGGATCGGCTCCCTGACGTTCCGCCACAGCCACGTACAGTGCCAGCAGCCACGCAGCCGTGGCGTTGATCGTCATCGAGGTGTTCATCTTGCCCACCGGAATTTGGTCGAAGAGCAGCTCCATGTCCTCGATGTGACAAATCGGCACGCCCACTTTTCCGACCTCACCGGCAGCCATTGGGTGGTCGGAGTCGTACCCGGTTTGCGTCGGCAGATCGAATGCAATGCTCAACCCGGTCTGCCCCTTGCTCAGATTCCGCCGAAACAGCTCGTTGGCTGCGCGAGGGTCGGTGTGCCCCGCATAGGTGCGCATGAGCCACGGTTCGTCGCGTCGCGTCATGCCGCGGAACATATCAACCCGACGCGTAGACAAGCAAGCAAGCCATTTGCCGAAGTGCTTCCTGGTTGCCGGAACAAAGCGAGCCGAGGTGCCTCGGTTGGCTGCACTTCTTTCGGCCTCGGACTCCGCAAGCGCTCCCCTTGTGTCCCTTGCAGCATCGGAACACATTGGCGACCTTTCCAATCCTGGGGCGCGGCGCTGCGAGAACCCGGTCTCCGTGTTGGATCCGCTGGAGGTCCCCTAGGCCCGGATCGAGGATTCGCCTGCCCGGAACTCCGCTGCCGGCCCTTGTCAGACCATTCTAAACATGCCACTAGGTGCGGGTTTTCTAACTTTACCCGCTGGGGAGCATACGAAATGGTACCGATTCAAAAGGTTGTCGTTCTTGGAGCCAATGGGACCATGGGCGCTGGAAGCGGCGAAGTGTTCGCTGCAGGTGGCTGCGACGTAGTGTTTCTTGCGCGCACCATCGAGAAGGCACACGAAGGACTCGTGGCCGCGCAAAACATGGCCAAGTCGGTCCGTATTGCCGATCGTATATCACTGGGGACCTACGACCAGGATTTGGAGGAGGCAGTCAGCAAAGCCGACTTGATCTTCGAAGCGCTGGCCGAGGACATGGAGCTCAAAAAGGCATTCTTCGCCAAGGTGGACAAGTACCGCCGTCCGGAGTCGATCGTGGCGACCGTTTCGTCCGGTCTATCCATTGCCGAAATGGCCCTGGGCCGAAGCGAGAGCTTTCGCCGCAACTTTCTTGGAATTCATCTATTCAATCCACCGAGCGTGATCGTCGGCACGGAAGTCATTCCTCATGCCGAAACCGATCCGCAACTTGTTCGCGACGTCGTCGAGATGCTGGAGAAGCGTTTCGGGCGGGTCGCGATCGTAGCCGCAGACAAGCCGGCATTTGCCGGAAATCGTGTCGGGTTCAAAGTTCTCAACGAGGTGGCGATCCTTGCCGAAGAGCATGGCGTGGCGTTCATGGACTATCTGATCGGGCCTTACACCGGTCGAGCGATGGCGCCGCTTGCGACGATCGACTTGGTTGGCTGGGACGTGCACAAAGCAATTGTGGATAACGTGTACGCCCACACCAAAGACGAAGCGCATGAAGCGTTCCGCTTGCCGGCATACATGGAGGAACTGATTGCCCGTGGGCATCTCGGCAACAAAACGCCCCAGTTTGGAGGCTTCTACCGGCGCGTGAAGGAGGGCAACCAAACCGTGCAGCTCGTGCTCGACCCCAAGACGGGTGCCTACAAAGACCTCCGTGAAAGCGGGGTTCGCAAGCTCCCGTGGCTCGAGCAAATTCGGGACTTGCACCATGTCGGTCGGTACCGAGAGGCGCTCCGCGCGTTTCTCGTCGCCGAAGGCCCCGAAGCGGACCTCGCCCGCAAGGTCGTGTTCGGATACGTGAGCTACGCGCTGAACCGCGTTGGCGAACAAGAGGTCGTTCGCGAGGTCCGTGACATGGACCGCATCATGGGCTTTGGCTTCAACTGGGCGCCCCCATCGGTTTTGGTGGACATCGTCGGAGTGGAGGCGACGATCCGGCAACTCGAGCGCTACAAGCTGCCGGTACCGCCGGTGTTGCGGAAGGCCAAGCCGGGTGAACGGTTGTTTCGTGAACCCTACGTAAACGTCGGGCGGTTTTTCGCTGCGTAGGCTTCAGTTGCTTCAACGCAGCGGCTAGTGGTACGTTGCTGTGGCGACAATGCAATTTTTTTAAGGAGGCACAATGGCAGCTCCCGTCTATATCCTGGGCGGATACCAAACGGACTTTGCACGCAACTGGAAAAAGGAAAACAAACACATCGTCGCGATGATTCGCGAGGCTGTCGAAGGCGGTTTGGAAGCAACCGGCATCGACCCCAAGGACATCCAGGTCGGGCACGTCGGCAACTTCGCCGCAGAACTTTACGCCATGCAAGGACACTTGGGAGCCTTTTTGGTCGACGTCGACCCGGCATTTTCCGGTTTGCCCACGGCCCGGCACGAAGCAGCTTGTGCCTCCGGTAGCATCGCAATTTTGGCTGCCTCGGCCGAGATCGAAGCTGGACGCTACGACTTGGCGCTTGTGGTCGGCGTAGAACAAATGAAAACGGTCGACCCGGCTAAAGGCGGCGAATTTCTGGGAACTGCAGCCTGGTACGAGCGCGAAGCCAAGGGGATCGAATTTCCGTTTCCGAAGTTGTTTGGGCGTCTAGGCGATGAGTACGACCGCCGGTACGGACTGAAAGACGAACACCTCGCCCACATTTCGGCAATCAACTACTCCAACGCGAAGCGCAACCCTCTGGCCCAAACGCGCAACTGGTACATGACCGAGGACCATGCCCGTTCCGTGGACAAGTTCAACACCGTCATCGGCGGGCGCATCAAGATCTCCGACTGCTCGCAGGTAACGGACGGTGCCGTGTCGTTGTTTCTCGCGTCGGAAAAGGCGGCGGCCGCATACGCCAAGAAGCATGGCATCGCGCTGGAAACCATTCCCCGCCTCCTTGGATGGGGACATCGCACCGCGCCCATCGAATTCGACGCCAAAATCGCCGAAAGCAAGGACAATCCTTACGTGCTGCCTCACACACGGCAGGCAATCTTGGATGCCTTCCGCCGCGCCGGCATTCCCGATGTGTGGGCCGTTCAAGCGATCGAAACCCACGACTGTTTTACCACCTCGGAGTACATGGCCATCGACCACTTTGGCATCACCAAGCCTGGTGAGTCGTGGAAAGCCATCGAGGACGGCACGATCGAAATGGGCGGCAAGCTACCGATCAACCCCAGCGGCGGGCTGATTGGATGTGGCCACCCCGTCGGCGCCACCGGCGTGCGCCAAGTACTGGATGCGTACAAGCAGGTCACCGGTCAGTGCGGTGACTATCAGGTGGAGAACGCCAAGCGCGTAGCCACCTTGAACATTGGCGGCAGTGGCACCACCAGCGTGTCTTTTATCGTCGGTTTTGCGTGATCGATTTCTCTTTTGCCTCTGTCCACTAGACCACCCTCGAGACGGATCCTGCGTTCGGGAGCCGTCCACGCCAACCGCGATGGCTCCTAGGGCTAGATCGTGACCTTCCAGTATCCTGAGGGCTTATGAACGACGATTACGGTAGCCAATCGGTTTCGCTGCACAGCAAACTCCACGGAAAAATCGAGGTTCGCAGCAAAGTTCCGCTACAGAACCGTCTGGACTTGAGCCTCGCGTACACCCCCGGGGTCGCGGAAGTCTGCTTGGAAATTGCCCGCAACCCTGAACGCGTTCACGAGCTAACGGTTAAGCACAACACCGTTGCCGTGGTGTCGGACGGCTCCGCAATTCTCGGGCTGGGCAACCTGGGAGCCGCTGCAGCAATCCCTGTGATGGAAGGGAAAGCGGTTCTGTTCAAAGAGTTCGCGAACGTGGATGCATTCCCGATTTGCTTGGACACGCAAGACACGGACGAAATCGTGCGCACAGTGCGGCTACTCGCTCCGGTATTTGGAGGGATCAATTTGGAGGACATTGCCGCACCGCGCTGCTTCGAGGTGGAGGCACGTCTCCAGGACCTTGGTATCCCGGTGTTCCACGACGATCAGCACGGCACAGCCATCGTAGTGCTTGCTGCGCTCATCAACGCACTCAAAGTGACCGGCAAGGACTTAGGCCAATGTACCGTCGTGTTTAGTGGCAGCGGGGCGTCCGCCATTGCCTGCGCGAAACTGATCCGCAGCTTTGGCCTCCTCGGCGTGTTGCCGATGCCCGGCGACATTCTTTTGTGCGATTCTAAAGGCATCGTCCATCGAGGCCGGACCGACCTGAATCCATACAAGCAAGAGATGCTCGAGTGGACAAACCGCAGCAATCGCTCAGGTAGCCTGGCCGACGCTTTGAAAGGGGCAGACGTGTTTATCGGCCTCTCGCAAGCCGGTCTGGTGAGCCCGGAGATGGTGCAGTCCATGAACCGTCACCCGATCGTGTTCGCGATGGCCAACCCGGTTCCGGAAATCATGCCAGACTTGGCTCACGCAGCAGGCGCGGTGGTCGTCGGTACCGGACGAAGCGACTTTCCGAACCAAATCAACAATGTCCTGGCTTTCCCTGGCGTGTTCCGGGGCGCACTCGACGCGCGAGCAACGGTGATCAACGAAGAGATGAAAGTGGCTGCCGCGCAGGCGCTCGCAGAGATCGTTCTCGAGCCCACTCCAGAGCGTGTCCTGCCAAACCCGCTCGACAAGTCCGTCGCCTACCGCGTTGCCGAGGCCGTGGCCGAGGCGGCCAAAAAAACAGGGGTTTGCCGCGGCTGAGATCGCTCCCGAGGGCTCCCGCCCCAGGAGCAGTTGCCGGCAAGGATCGCCCACGTCTCTCACGCACGTTGCGGCGTCTCGGCCATCTTTCCGCGTTCGTCGGATCGCGGAAGATTCTGGGTCGACCATCATCCGCATTCATCGGCCCGATCGTTGGCGTTGGGCCTTCTGCTCCCACACAGAGAACAATGCTCGCTCGTCGGAAGCGCAAAACTACACCGGGGCTGGTGCTTACCGCAGCGAACCCATCACGGTGGGCAGGATGCCTCGCAACGTGTTCGTGCTGGGCAACCGCACAAAGAAGTTCCGTCCTTGTAGACCTCCTTCGCACCGTAGTTCTCAGCACGGCGTTTCGGCTTAAGAAGTTGCGAATCATCCAGTGGAGGAATACGTTCCTCCTATGCTTTGGCTTTGGTTTGCGGTCGGGTTTGCCGGCGTGGGCCTGATGGCTTCCCTTGCCATGGGGCAGGTCGGACAATCGCGAACAGTGAAAGAAACCGGTGGCCCGCTCATGGAAATCAGCCCCGCCGTGCGTGATGCTACAGGACCCGTGAAAGAAGCCGGTCAGCCGCTACGGCTCGACTCACGCGGAAGCATCGGTGGAGTTCCCGTGAGCGCAGGGAGCCGGGGCGTGTACGGCAGTGGCTGCGTGCGCGACGGAAGCGCCGGCAGCGTTGCCGACATGAATCGGATCCCGGTCGAGGTGTTCTTGCCGATGGCGGCAACCGGAACGTTGGCTCCGATGGGCCCAGCGAACCTCGAAGAGCTTCATCGAATCGTGACCAGGCTCGATCCCACCGCAGCAGAGGAAGCCGACCATCACTCTCCCCCTGCCGAGAGTCCCATGGACACCGCCGGGACTAGTCCTCCGGACAACTACGAACCCGAAAGCGGAGCCGGAGAACCCTTGGTTGCTCGCCGCCCCTCGCAGGCAACGTTAGACGTGTCGGATTCCGAGTCCGAGGCAGGTGACTCGCCGACTTCAACTGCCGATGATGGCAAGTTGCTGCTGGGTGGCGAACCAACGGAGTAGCCCAGGAGCTCGCGGAGGCAGCGAAGCCACTTCCACGGCAGCGACCTGCCCTGATTTGAAGGGCATTTGTAACCGGGCAGCATCGCCGAGCAGGAGGAACGACGCCATCTGACCCATATCCGGCTCGTGCCCGACAAGAGCTAAGCTCTTCGTACCAGAGAACTCCACCAGCGACTGCACCAGTTCCTCCGCTGGAGTTCCAGGGGCCAGAGCCCCGTGCACGCGGACTTCCGCTTTCAGCTCGAGCGCAAGCAGGTGGGCCGTTTCTCGGGCTCGCCGGAGCGGGCTCGTGAGCACCAGTTCCACACGGACACCAATTCGCCGAAGCCCACGGCCTGCCAGCACCGTGTCCTCGCGGCCCTCGCGAGAAAGCGGACGCATGGCGTCGTCGCCTCCCGGCGGAGCCGCTTCCGCTTTTGCGTGCCGAACCAAATACAACATTGCTGCTCCGACCATCACATTGTCTCCGAGTCGCTAGTGTTCACCTGCGGTGCTCCACCGCCATGCACAATCTCTTCCAACTTCACGACCGCACGAACGTAGCTTCGACTTTTCATCGCGCGGGCCAGGATTCGTTCTGCACGGCGCTCCCTCGCGCTCGGCGGCCGAGTAGCCCTTTCACGGCTGTGCCGTTCGCGCGAGCGTCGCAACGCACCCGCCACCGAGGAAATTCGCTCCAGTACGGAACGAAGATTTCTCGCAACATCGTCGTGTCCCGAAGAGATCAGGCTTTGCACTACTTGTTCGAGCACACCTGCCAGCTGGGGCGCACGAGCCACGGCACCGGAGCGTACAGCACTGTCAATGTCCTGCCAGGATCGAAGCAACCATACCAGGCGTTTTCCCGAGCGCCTACTGCGCACCGCGGATACAAACGTCGGAACATCCTGATACAACGAGTGCAAACCTCGCTCGAACTTCGACTGCGAATTCGGGCGCAAAGCAAACCGCCTCTTCAACAAGCTAGCCAAACGTTTCCACTCTTTCTTGGATCCCTGGCGTAACTCCAGTTCGACCTCGCGAAATGTGTGGCGAGGACCACCCTCAGGACGCCGAACACAAACCACGTCGAGCGCGAGCTCCGCAATCGGGGTGCGGCGCCTTGCTTTGGGTCCGTACAGCAAAAACCTGGTCCGTTCGGTCTCGGTCACCAAAATCGGTTGAAGGGGCCGTAGCGCCGTGACGCCAGCTAAGCGGCTCCCAATTGGCTCCGGCAGCGAGCGCAATGGCACGCGGGGCCAACGACGGAGGAGTACCGTTTGTTCGGGCCGCACGTGCATCGCCCCGAGTACGCTGCCCGCCCACTTCGCGGTCAACTCCCCGCCGGGCTTTCCTGCTTCTCGGCGGAGGCGCAGCGCAACGCCCGCCCGCGTGAGCGACCACCGATCGGTATCCAGGTACACCGAGGTCAGCTGCTGCCGCCCCAAGGGCTCGACAACGTAGCCGTCGAGCAGTCCGCCGCCCGCAAGCGATCTCCATACACGATCGTCGGCAGCATCGAATTTGCACTCCAGTTCGACTGCGACGGGCCGTTGGCGAGTCGCAGCCCACGTCGCGCGCTGGCTTCGCACGAGTGCCTAACTCCCAGACGCGTTGCGGTTCACGGCCACCAGCTTGGCTTGTTTTGCCGTTCTCCAATCCAAGTCTTGCGCGGCCGCCACAGAACCTTTCGAGCCTTGTGGTGGACGCAAGAACAGCGCGGGAGGCAGCCCAACGTTGAACTGCAAATGCTCGATCAGCTGCTCCGCGGCAAGACCTCCCACAGGCGAACCGCTGGAATCTGCCGGATAAAACGACCGCACTCGTTCTTGCCGGATCCCTCCCACATCGCGGTACTCCCGCCAACGGCCTAACCAAATCGGATGCTCGAGAAACGGGGCTTCGACCTGTGCGTACACGTGGTCGATCAGTCCCGACTCTGCGTCGAAGTACAGGATGGCCCAACGGATCGGTGAGCGCCAATGCTGTCCGTACGTCACGCGAAGCTTTTCCCACCGCCGTTCTTCGTCCGCTTCTTCTCCCAGGTATTCCAGCGTGAGGCCCTGCAACTCGGCGAGCACAAACGGCAACCCAAACGACAGAGTTGCACTGATGCCATGAAACTCGGTGAACATTTTCTCTTGTGGTTGTTCCACCAGCCGGCCTCCCCGCAACATCCAGGATTCGGCGCCGTCGTAACCGAAGACAATTTCCTCTCGTAGCCCGATGGATTCCATCCGCGCGATCGGCCCACGATGCAGCAGTTGCTTGTGCAAGAAAATGGTTTCCGACGTCGCGTCGCCCCGCGAGTCGAAGATGGTCAACGTGGAGACGAACGTGACGTCTCGCTTCGCCTGCCAAACCTTCCAGCCCCCGGCCGCGGTGATGGCTTTCTGCAACACTCGGCCGGCCTCCCCTGCGGGGAGGTGCGGTTCGACAACGGCGGCTTTCGAGCCCTCCGAAGCCCTTTCTCCGCCACAGCCGTGGCTCTGGCATCCGGCAGCTACCCACAGGATCGAGGCCACGAGGATTCGAGCGAACCTCACGGCAGCGACCTCAGGTACTCTACGATGGCACGGATCTGAGCTCGCTCCAACATCGGCGCAAAGTGCGGCATTGCCGGCTCGTGTTCGTGAAGCATGTGCAGCACAGCCGAGCGAATCTCGCTCTCGCTCCGGCCGCTGAAATAGCGACGGTCAAAACGCACCTTGGGGAGCCGGTATACTTCTCCGCTCACTGCCTGAACCCCGCGGCCATCGTCACCATGACATACCGCGCAGGTACGCTGGTACCACTCGAATCCGGGCGAGAGTATCCGGACAAACACGGCAAGCGCTCGGGCCTCATCGTTACCGATCCTTGGCACGAGTGCCGGCATTCCTTTGCGACCGTGCCGCACGGCAGCGATCAAATCAGCATCGGAGGTGCGCTTTTGCCATTCCGGATCGCTGAGATCGCGCGGCCGCGTGACTCCCCGCGGCAGTTCGGGTGGCGGATGCCCATACGTCCCGTGACATTCGGCGCAGCGAACCTCGTACAAGCCCCACCCCCGCTCTACTTGCGCCCACCGCGCCTGAGCGAGGCGCCGCAAGTGAGCAACCAGAGCATCCGCCTTTGTCTCCAAGTCGCGTTGTTTCGCCGGATCGAACTCGATTCGCAGCGGCGTTCCACTCCGAATACGTTCCACCAGTTCGTCCACATCGTACGCGTTCAAGAATCCTTCCCTAAGGTTGCGCGGCGCGCGCGCAAACCGGGCTGCGTCCGGTCCATCCCCCCTTCCCTCCGAACCGTGACAAGACGCACAGTACCGTCGATAAGCCGCGGCGGCTTCGGCGCGCTTGTCCGCCGCAATCGCTGGTGCTGCGGCGTACCCTACCAGCACCACTCCGATGACCCAGGGGAACCACCACCGCATAGGCCCCGTGTAGCTCAGGGGCTCGCGAACAGCTACCGGCGAACATTCCTGGAGAATCCGGCCGATCCCGAAGAGATGTCACAGGCGTCTCCTGCGCAACTCTCCGCTCTTGCGGCGTGGACGAGCAGCGCAAGTCGTACTGCAATTTGGCCTAACACCACGTGCGCCGCTGGGAACGCACAGCGCAGCAAACAAGTAGGGGGACAGTGTGAGCAACCCCGACGATCTTTCGGACGCTCTCGTCCGATCCTCCGCCCGCACAAACGAATTCGATGGACGCTCGTTGCAACATCGTGCTGAAGCGGGCATGAGTGGCGACGGCTTCGCTCGCGAGCATCACAGCCGCAAAGGCAAATCTCCACTCGCAAGGCGAGGGAAGGCTCGACGGCCCGCGAAATCGCCGCGAGCTTGGCCGAAGTTCCGATCGAGGAGGTCGAGATGACAATGCCCGCAGGTGCCAACAAGTTTGCCCGGACTGGCAGCAGCCCCCGGTCTTTCGGGCTTTTGATCGCCATCCTCCTAGCGGCGGTGCTGGCATTTTTGGCCAATCCGGTTGCGGTTGTTCCGGCGGGCCACGTGGGCGTCAAAGACTTTTTCGGCATGGTTTCTCCGAACGTCCTTTCGCCGGGGGTGCGACTGGTGATCCCATTTACTCGCGTAGTGAAGATGTCGGTGCGCACCCTCGAAATGAAGGAAGTCGCTGACGTTCCCTCGCGCGAGGGGCTGATCATGAACCTCGAAGCTTCGTTGCTTTACCGGTTGGACCCCAACCGTGCCCCCGAAATTTATAAAACCGTTGGCACTGCCTACCCGGAGGTGGTTGTCGAACCACAGTTCCGCTCGGCCATCCGGGAAATCACCGCTTCTTACGAAGCCAAAGCGCTGTACTCCGCGGAGCGCGAACGCATCGCAGTGGAAATCTTCCAACTCTTTCGCAAGCTCACGGCCGAGCGTGGCATCATCGCCGAGCAAGTGCTGCTTCGGAAGATTGGCCTGCCCGCGATGGTTGCCAATGCCATCCAAGAGAAGCTCCGGCGCGAACAAGAAGCGGAGCAGATGAAATTCGTGCTCTTGAAAGAACAGCAGGAAGCCGAGCGCAAACGCATCGAAGCACAAGGGATCGCCGATTTTCAGCGCATCGTGAGCCAAGGCATTTCCCCGCAGCTCTTGGAGTGGAAGGGTATCGAGGCAACCGAGAAACTCGCCAACAGCCAGAACGCGAAGATCGTGATCATCGGCAACCCGAAAACCGGCTTGCCTGTGATTCTCAGCACAGAGCGGTAGGCAAAGTTGTAAAGTCGGTCCTTTCGAGTCTCGTGTAGGCAGCCTGGATCTAAGCCCCCAGAGGGACATTTCGAGGTGAGTAAAAAACACTTGCGTTGTCCAGCTTCGCGTCGAACCGACGCACCGCTCGCACCCGAGCCCCGATGCTCTCCGTGAGGTTGCTCCCACCACCCCACAGCGGGGTTCACGGAGACGTTCTTGCGCCCCCGTCTGACGCCGGCACCGACCGGCGACACCAAACGGGGCGCGGGTCGACATGGTTGCATGGATCGAGCCCGGAGTAGCCGTTCGGCCATTTCCAAATCATCGACTGCGTCGGGCTCGTCAGTCGAATCCAACGTGCCACGCATTCTACCGCCACTAGAATGCCCATGATTACGGGGACGCTTGGTCGCGCCGCAACGACAGCCGGTAGGCGGGCCGCGGCAAACGCAAATGGTAGGAAGGAGAACATCTGCCTTCCGCTCCTACCGGGCTCGTCCGAGGAGAAAACATCTGGAGCGAGAGCGACAAGTCCGGCTATCCCGAAGGGGCTTCTCCAAGAACCAGACACGATCGCCGGCAATGCTATCCAAGGCAGCGTTTGCGTGCCACGGTAGGACGTACTCGCTGTAGCACCCGCATGACCGTCCACTAAGCTTCGGAGGCTCTGTGCTGTGTATGAAAGGGACGGAAGCCGGAAGGAAGCGTGCTTGAGGTGCCCAGGGAACAAAGCCCATCTGATTGGCTGACCGGTGCACACGGGCACCAAGATGACGGGTGTCAGGCAAAGCAAAAGCACACCATACACAGCGATGGCGCGCTTGGGTTTTCGCCACAGCCAAATTGCCGGGAACGCATACATAATACGTGCTGGCATGTAGACCCAAGACAGAAATCCCAAGCATATCCCGGCGACCAGCGTTGCCCAGCCGCTCTCCTTTCGCCTGAGCGTGCCGAGAGCACCAATGAGGCCAAGCTCTGGCAACAATAAATGGGTTCCATCGTATACGCGCGAGCGCCACAGTACAGTTGGTGAGACTGCAACCAGCGCAAGACCGACGTAGAGACCGCGGCTCGGCAAAAGCGCTGCTGCCCCTAAGACCAAGAGGACGTGACAGATAAATCCAAAGATCCGCTCGCCATAAAAATTCCCAAGCCACAAGTTCGCCACATACACCGGAAAGAAACCGAAGCCCTGGCTCACGTGGGCACGTTCATCGAGCCAAAGCCAGGCCCAGTTCTGTTCCCGGTAAAAGAGGTGCATGTTCTCTGCCACGTCCATGCAACACACTCCCGGTGGAGTTTCCCCAAAGCGCCACAGGCTCACAACGCACGTGCACACGGCGGCCACCAGACCAGCGTACTGACGACGCCGCGGGGCCCGCGCAAGTAACACTGGGGGCCACAGGCACATGCCCACCCACAAAGCCACCGCGAGCCAGTACAACAACTGGTTCACGCCGAACTTCCTACTCCCCCAAGTCACAAGGGGTCAATAGACAGGTTCGGTCGAGACGTTTGCCAATCCGCAGCCAACAGCGCAGCGACAGTGGTCTCTCGTCGCTCCCAATTTTCCTCCCCTCTCCTCCCGTCGGAGGAGGAGAGCGAAATGTCAACGGCTCCACCGTGCGGGCAGACAAACTCGTGTTGGCTTTTCATGCAGACCAGGCGCTTCCCATCCTTGCAGACGCCCGCCCTGCAGAACGTACGGCTGCTGTGCCGTATGTTGCTTCGCTCGCAAGAACTCTGGACCGCACCCTCTTGGGCTCGTGCGCTTTTTCGGCTGGTTCATTGGGTCCGATGGAAGAGCCAGCGCAACTCGCTACGCGGAAGCCAAACAAACATTGCGTATCACTACGACCTCAGCAACGAGTTTTACCGCCTATTCCTCGACGAAACCCTTACTTACAGTTGCGCGTGGTTCCACAACGAAGAGACATCGCTTACCGAGGCGCAACGAGCAAAGCTCGACTATGCCTGCCAGCAGCTCCAGCTCCAACCTGGGCAACGCGTGCTCGACATTGGTTGCGGTTGGGGTTCGTTCGCTTTGCACGCCGCAACCCACTACGGTGTCGAGGTGCATGGAATCTCCTTGTCTCGAAAACAACTCCAACTGGCGCCTGAGCGCGCAAAGTCCCGCAGTTGCCCATTTCCACAGAACCGCCGCTGTCGTTCTCTTGCCAAGTTCGCGATCCTCATCGCCACGAGAGAGACTCGCCGAGCCATCAGGTCCACAATACAAAAGGTCTTCCTGTTGTCTGGTTATGTCTGGACAGATGTTGACACACGTGGGTTTCCGGCTATTGTGATGGCTTGAGGAAAACGGATCGTGGCGGGAGCGAAAAACAAGAATTCCAGCGCACTTTCGGGGCACGATCTCCTACCGCTTGCAACTGTAGCAAGGCTCACTGGACTGTCCTCCGACGTCATCCGGGCGTGGGAGCGTCGCTACGGCGTGGTGCATCCGATCCGTGGCCCCCGTGAAGCCCGGTTGTACAAGGCCGCCGACGTCGAACGCCTCCACCTACTCGCGGCCGCAGTGAGCGCGGGACGCTCGATTGGAGACGTTGCCCACTTGGAGCTCTCCGACCTGAAGGCAATCGTCACTACCGAAGTCCCAACTCCCGCAGTCGCGACCGTTCCGCAGCCGCTCGGACGTGTAAACGGACAAGGCTCCATCAACGCCGAGTTGCTGGCTGCCGTGGAGCGCTATGACGAACGGCGAGTGGAAGAACTGCTGGGCGACGCGTTGATCGCCCTGGGCGTGCGGCCGCTGATCGATCGGGTGTTGGTGCCTTTGCTCCACGAGGTTGGGGAACGCTGGCTGCGAGGAACGTTCACGGTGGCGCACGAGCACTTCTTGTCGGCAATTTTGCGCAATCTGCTCGCGCAGTTGCTCCGCGTCCGGCGCTCGTATGTGGACGTACCGCAGTGTCTCCTGGCCACCCCAGAGGGCGAGCCGCACGAGTTCGGCATTCTCCTGGTGGCCTTGGTGTTGGCCGACATCGGCGTTGGAATGCGGTACCTTGGCACCAACGTACCCGCTCCGGAACTTGTCGAGGCAGCCCGAACCCTCGGGGTACGAGTGATAGGGCTCAGTTTCGTACACAGTGCCAACCGCAGTCGAGCGGTCCCCTACCTACGCACAGTTGCCAAGGCACTTCCGCCGTACGTGGACGTGTGGGCTGGCGGGCAGGATGCTCCAACAGTGGTTGAACTCTCCGGCTGCCAGCGGTGCGTCGTGTTGTCTTCGCTCAACGATGTTCCCGATCGCGCTCAAAGCCTTTCCGCTCTTCGGAGCGTTCCCAAACACTAAAACCGTCAAAGGAGACAACCATGTCAGGGATTCTCATCGACCCCGAACATCGCGAGCTCAGGTTCCTAGAACACTGGCTTGCCAGCGGCGAGATCCTCCCGTCGCAAATGCCCACGAGTGCCTTCTGGAGCCCGGAAAAAAAACTTGCTGCCGCAGTCTTTGCAAACGGCCTGGTCACCATTCGCAATCACGCACACGACCGGGCGCGAAGAAAGGAAGTTGCTGAGGACATTGCTTGGGTATTTTCCGACGACACCTCGTGGCCCTACTCCTTCTTACGCCTCTGCGAGTTCTTTCGGCTTGATCCAGGCTACGTACGCCGCATCGTCAGAGAATGGATCCGGGAAGCTTCTCCCCTGCGGCGCAAGATGTGTTCCCCACACCGTCACGCGGCCTGAGCATACAAGGAGTCAGCATGCGTATTGCAGTCGTTGGCGCCGGAGTGTCTGGCCTCGTCGCCGCGCATTTTCTCAGCAAAGAGCACGAGGTGTTCGTGTTCGAGAAGGAATCGTGGGCTGGCGGCCACGCCTGTACGGTCACTGCGCACGACGAAGCTGGCCAAGAAGTTCACGTGGACATCGGATTTCTCGTGTACAACGAAAGGACCTATCCGGTGTTTACAAAGATCTTGCGGGCGATCGAAGCTCCCACGCGTCCGAGCGAAATGTCCTTAAGTGTCAGGTGCTTACGGTGCCAATTGCAGTATGCGAGCCACAACTTGACCACCGTGTTGGGCCTCCCTCATCGTTTCCCGTCCTGGCAGCACACCCAAATGCTGCTGGAAATCCTTCGCTTTCACCGACTTGCCAATGCTTATCGCAATCGCGCTCAGGCGGGAGAGACTCTGGGCGACTTCTTCCACACCCACCGTTTTTCCGATGTCCTCTCACGCCATTACGTCGGCCCAATGACCGCTGCAATTTGGTCTGCGCCTCCCGGAGCTGTCCGTCACTTCCCCCTAGCCTTGTTCCTGGAATTCATGCATAATCACGGTTTGCTTCGCGTGTACGGACAGCCCCGGTGGCGTACGATCAATGGCGGTAGTCGGGAATATGTGCGCCGCCTCATACGACCTTTTGCAGAGCGGCTATATCTCAACGCGCCGGTTCGCCAGGTGGTCCGGCGTCCTTGGGGCGTCGAGCTTCACGTAAACGGGTCGATCGTCCGGGCAGACAAAGTTGTCCTCGCGCTCCACGCAGACCAAGCGCTCCGCATTTTAGCAGATACCAGCCCCCAGGAACGTAGGGCTCTCGAGTCGATCAAGTACCAGGCAAACGAAATCGTGCTGCACACCGACACCCGCATGCTCCCGCACAACCGAGCCCTCTGGGCCTCCTGGAATTACCACACGCCAGACTGCCACGACGAGTCGAAACCGCTGGCAATCACGTACAATCTCAATCGCTTACAACGCCTCCGCACGAACACCACGTTCTGCGTTACCCTCAATTGCGCCGACCGCATCGATCCTCAGCGGATCATCGGGCGGTGGACGTTCGATCACCCCCAGTACACACCACGGGTACCACACGCCCAGAACGAGCTACGCGCTTTGCGCGGCGAGCGGCACACATACTTTTGCGGTGCTTATCTCGGCTACGGATTCCACGAAGATGGAGCTCGCTCCGGCTTCGAGGTGGCACACTTGGTTACCCGCGAACGGGCAGCAGCATGAACTCTTGCTTGTACGTTGGCGAAGTCCAACACGTACGGCACATCCCACGCCGACACCTCCTGCGCTATCGAGTTGCGTATTTTTTTCTCGACCTTGCGGAAATCCCCCGCTTGACGACGGAACTACGACTGTTCCGCGTGAACCGGCGAGGGTTGTTTTCCTGGTGGGAAAACGACCATCTGGACGGCAGAGGACCCACTGCGGGACGCCTCCTGCATTTTCTAGACCAGCATGGCATTCCCGCTGAGCGCGTCACGCGCATCTGCTTACTCACTCATGCCCGCCAGTGGAACTATGTGTTCAACCCCGCGTCGTTCTTTTACTGCTTCGGCTCCGACGACCGGCTTCTCGTTGTGGTAGCGGAAGTGAACAACACGTTCGGAGAGCGATACCACTATATTCTTCCGGCCGATTCGTCGCCACACGACCGCGACATCGTCCTGGCCACTGCACCCAAGCTCATGCACGTTTCCCCATTCACGAGCCGAGATGCTGGTCGTTATTTCTTCCGCATCCGCTATCCGAGCGATCGGTTGACGGTAGCAATCCGACTGGCGGAGGGTACGCAGCCCGTGATCGACGCTGTCGTTTGGGCTCGTCGGGTACCGTTGTCGGATGGACAACTTTTGCGGCTTGCACTCCGGCATCCGTGGCTTACCGCCAAGGTCACGACAGCCATTCACTGGGAAGCGCTTCGGCTGTATCTAAAGGGCATCCCCTTTTTCCACCAACCTGCACCATCCGAGCCCCAAAAAGCTCAGGCTTCCGTATGGCAGAAATTATGACAAACTGCTGAATCCAGCGAGGGAAAAACAATGCAACACGTGTCCTCAGTCTCACGACTCCTGCTTCCCGGCTTTTGGTTCGACCAGCAAGCAGCCCAAGTACTTTTCGAGAGTCTCGTGCGGGCAAAGTTGCCCCGCACCCTGGACATTCGACTCCCGGATGGCTCGTCCACTACGTTTGGCCCGCAACCCACGCAAAATCCCGTACGGCTAGCCGTTCACCGCTGGGAGGTCTTCCGACGAGTGTTGTGGGAACAAGACATCGGCGCCGGAGAAACATATGGCGAGGGTTGGTGGGACACGAACGACCTCGTCGGGCTGTGCCGTATGTTGCTTCGCTCGCAAGAACTCTGGACCGCACCCTCTTGGGCTCGTGCGCTTTTTCGGCTGGTTCATTGGGTCCGATGGAAGAGCCAGCGCAACTCGCTACGCGGAAGCCAAACAAACATTGCGTATCACTACGACCTCAGCAACGAGTTTTACCGCCTATTCCTCGACGAAACCCTTACTTACAGTTGCGCGTGGTTCCACAACGAAGAGACATCGCTTACCGAGGCGCAACGAGCAAAGCTCGACTATGCCTGCCAGCAGCTCCAGCTCCAACCTGGGCAACGCGTGCTCGACATTGGTTGCGGTTGGGGTTCGTTCGCTTTGCACGCCGCAACCCACTACGGTGTCGAGGTGCATGGAATCTCCTTGTCTCGAAAACAACTCCAACTGGCGCGGGAGCGCGCCGCGGAGGCCGGGCTCGGTGACCGTTGCCGCTTCGACTACGTGGACTATCGCAATGTCCAAGGCACCTACGATCACGTGGTTTCCATCGAGATGTTCGAGGCCGTAGGACATGAGTATTACCGTCACTTTTTCAAAGCGGTCGACCGGTGCTTGCGGCCCGGAGGGCGGTTTTTTCTGCAAACGATCACCATCCCCGACCAGCGCTACGACCGCTACCGGAAAGAGTTCGACTTCATCAAAAAGCACATTTTCCCGGGAGGGCTCCTGGCGTCGCTGGCACGTATCCTCGAAACCACCAAGCAGCACACCCAGTTGCGGCTGTTGGCGATGCGTGACATTGGCACCCACTACGCGCCCACACTGCACGAATGGCGCCAACGGTTTCTCGCTGCACTACCGCAAGTGCGCGCCCTCGGCTTCGATACACGGTTTGCTCGCCTCTGGGAGTTCTATCTCGCCAGTTGCGAAGCAGCGTTTGCCGAGCGGCACATCGGCGACGCGCAGTTGCTGTTCGAACGACAGTCTTAGCCAACGCTCGGCCAGCACTACGGGCTGCAAGCAACGGGGAACGCCGCAGCCAGGAGTCTCTTGCCTCCACGATAGGGAACATGGTTGGGTGCCAGCCGACATGGAAGTTTTCGGCACGTGCGATGCTCGGTTCCAACGAGTACGGGAAGCCTTTCGGGAGAATTTCCTTTTTCGTGGAGAAGTCGGCGCCGCCTTCCACGTGATCGTCGGGGGCCGCGCTGTCGTGGACTTGTGGGGCGGCACGGCCGACTACCACACGGGAGCCCCCTGGCGCGAAGACACACTTGTACTGGTCTTTTCCTCCACCAAAGGCGCTACTGCTGCGTGTGCGCACGCGCTGCACGCTCGCGGCCAATTGGACTTCGACGCTCCCGTGGCGCGCTATTGGCCCGAGTTTGCAAGGAATGGCAAGGAAACCATTCCGGTGCGCTTCCTTCTGACGCACCAGGCCGGACTCGCTGCCATCGATGAGCCCTTGCCTGCCGAGGCGTTGTACGACTGGAAGCGCATCACCGAAGCACTCGCTCGCCAGGCTCCTTTGTGGCCACCAGGGGAAGGGCACGGTTACCATGCGGTCACTTTCGGATTCCTCGTAGGCGAAGTCGTCCGCCGGGTAACCGGCCGAACCATCGGGCAGTTTTTCCGTGACGAAATTTCGGGCCCACTCGGGCTCGACTTTTGGATTGGGCTGCCGCCCGAACACGAACATCGGGTCGCCCGCGTGCGCATGCCTCCACTGCGCACTCAACCGACCCCGTTTTTCCGCGCCCTCATGCAACGTGGCTCGCTCACCTGGAAGGCTTTCATGAATCCGCCGAGCATCACCAGCGGCCGCCAAGCCAATAGCCGAGTCATGCACGCCGCCGAAATTCCAGCGAGCAATGGCATCACGAATGCGCGCGGCCTGGGCGGGCTTTACGCGGCGATGCTCGGTCGCCAAACGGGAAGCCCGCGTTTGTTCGACGAAGTCACTCGGCCCCTAATGGAACGTACAGTGGTAGACGGGGTCGACCGCGTGCTTCTTGTGCGCACGCGCTTTAGTCACGGGTTTATGAAAAGCGTTACTGACGACCCGGTCGATCGTGTCGAGTTTGGCCCGAACGATTCTGCTTTCGGCCACGTCGGCGCTGGGGGCTCCTTTGGCATGGCAGATCCGACCGCAGGTGTGGCCATTGGGTACGTGATGAATCAGCTCGGCCACGGACTGTTTCTCAACGACCGCGGCCAGTCGCTGATCGACGCCGTCTACGCGTGCCTCGAGGGCTAGCACCCCTGTTGGCTCTGCACCGGAGCTTGGCGTAAATACACGCCATGCTCGACCTTGTCATTCGTGGCGCAGAAATTTGCGACGGATCCGGGGCACCGCGGTACCGCGGCGATGTCGCGATTCGCAACGGACGCATTGTTGCGATCGGGAACGTTCGTGATGGTGCATCCCGCCGCCTCGACGCTGCCGGCTTGGTGTTGGCTCCCGGCTTCATCGACGTACACACCCACTACGATTGCCAAATCTCCTGGGACCCGTTCCTGACCCCTTCGGGCTGGCACGGAATTACCACTGTGGTAGCCGGCAACTGCGGGTTTACCATCGCGCCTTGTCACGCTGCCGACCGCGAGTTGCTGATGAGGATGCTGCTTTTCGTCGAGGGGATGCCCACCGAGGCGTTAGCCGCCGGGATCCGTTGGGAATGGGAGACCTTTCCCGACTACCTTGCCGCTCTCGAACGCTGGCAACCCGCACTCAATGTTGCCGTCTTTATCGGACACTCGGCGCTCCGGTACTACGTCATGCGGGATGCGGCGACCCAACGCAACGCAACACCGGAGGAACTCGACCGCATGGCTCTTCTGGTGAGAGAAGCCATTGCCGCCGGAGCCTGGGGATTCTCTAGTTCCGAATCGCCGACCCACTTCTTTGGCGAGTGCACGCCTGTGCCCAGCCGTGTGGCCCCGAGGGAAGAACTTCTCGCGATCGCCAAGGCGTTGCGGGACTTTTCCCGCGGTGTGGTCGAAATCGCACCACGCAATCTCTTAGGAACGGCCGAGGACAAGATCCAAGACCAACACTTTTACGCCCAGCTCGCGGAGGCCAGCGGCAAACTCGTAAGCTGGGCGCCGCTGCTGCACAATCCTTTCGAACCCGAAGGGGCGTTACGCGTGATCGACGACGCAGCCGCGCTGCAGAAACGCGGGCTCCGCGTGGTTCCCCAAGTCGGTTGCCGACCTCTGGAAGTTCGCGTCAGCTTCGGCAGCAGCAGCATCGCGACGGAAAACAACCCTTTTTGGCGGCCCATTCTCGCAAAACCGAAGCACGAACGGCGTGCGCTCTTCGCTAGCCAGGAGTTCCGGGAAGAATTGCGGTCTATGTCTCGTGGCGGCGGATGGGTTGCAGCGCTCGGACCCTCGTGGAACCAAATTTTCCTACGCTGGTCGCCGCTCGATGCCCACAGTGCCTGGATCGACCTCAGCGTGGCGGACATTGCTCAAGCACGTCAAAGCGACGAGGTCGACGCCTTGCTGGATCTCTCGCTGGATAGCGATCTCGCTTGCCAGTGGGGCATTCCAATCATGAACACCGACGAGAGCATCGTGGCTCAACTCCGTCGGCACCCGGCCGGGCTGCTCGCTTTGTCCGACGCTGGCGCACACGTGGACACCCTGGCCGACCACAGCTTCTCTACGCACTTGCTCGGGCATTGGGTCCGAGAACGCCAAGCGCTGACGTTGGAGGAAGCGGTGCGGCTACTTACCGAGGTCCCCGCTCGCCTGTACGGCATCCGCGACCGTGGCCGCATTCAAGAAGGGGCAGTGGCTGACTTCGTGTTGTTCGATCCCAGCAGAGTCGGTCCTACACGCACGGAACTCCAGCACGACCTCCCCGGCGGAGCTGCGCGCCTCGTCCAAGGTGCCCGAGGCGTCGAATACGTGTTCGTCAACGGTGTCACCATTGTGGAAGCGGGTCAACCTACCGGCAAACGCCCAGGCACCGTGCTCGGCCGCTCAAGAAATGGCCACCCCCACTAAGACCGACAAACCTACCCCGATGAAGTCGCTGCCGGCGGCACTTGCGGAGGCCGCTGCAACGCATTCGACTGCACCCGCTCTTCTAGGCAGCTCGGGAACACACACCTTCGCTTCACTCGCCGAGGCAAGCCGCGCCTTCGCCTCCGCGCTGGCTACCCTGGGAGTCAACAAAGGTACGCACGTCGGCATCCTGTTGCCGAATCAACCGTCTTGGCTCGTTACAGCTTGGGCAGTCTGGCGGCTCGGTGGAACGATCGTTCCGTTGAACACGTTGTGGACAGCCCCCGAATTACAAGCTGCCCTCGATTGGGCCGACGTGCATCTACTGGTCGCCATCCCCCGTTTCCTCAAACACGACTATGTCGCTGCCTTGCGTTCCTTCGGAGTCGAACCCCACCGCCGCCAAACACGCGCCTCCACCCTCCCTTGCTTGCATACCGTCGTGTGGACCGACCCCGACGGCAGCGTACAAGGCCGATGCGAGTCGGCGTCGACGTTAACCGCGGGCGCACCAAGCCCCGACTGGCTGGCTGCCCAAGAACACGCGGTGGAGGCCACCGACGTCGCTGCCATTTTCTTTACCTCGGGAAGCGAGGGAACTCCGAAAGCCGTCGTGCATACGCATCGGAGCATCCTTGCCGCAGCCCAGGGGATTTCCGAGCGCTTAGGGCTGGGGCCAACCGATCGCGTTTGGGCTTACCTCCCTTGGTTTTTCGCTGGCGGCCTCGTTGCGGGTGTGCTCGCTCCGTGGCTGGTCGGGGCAGGCGTGATCTACCAGCCTACATTCGACCCGGGCGAGGCAATTGCGCTCATGGAGCGCTTCCAAGCAACCACGTTTTTTGCCTGGCCTCACCAAGCTCAAGCCATCGTGAACCATCCGGCGTTTTCACGGCAACGTTTACGCCTGCACAAGGGACCGGGCGCACAAGCCGGTTGGGCGAAGGCCCTATATGGAGAGGATCACACGGCGGTGAGTTCGTGGGGCATGACGGAAACCGGGCCGATGGCGGCCACCACGGCTTGGTCCGATCCATTGGAGCGTCGCTGCTCCACCCATGGCCGGCCGCTGCCGGGAGTCGAAATGCGGGTGGTGGATCCAACCACCGGCGCCAACCTACCCGCGGGGCGAGAGGGAGAGTTGCTCGTGCGCGGGACCACCGTCATGGCCAGCTACTACAAAAAGCGGGCGCGCGACTGCTTTGATACGGATGGCTTTTTTCACACGGGCGACCGCGCGTTCCTCGACAGCGACGGCTACTTGCACTTCCTCGGCCGACTGCGCGACGTAATCAAAGTTGCAGGCGCAAATGTATCGCCAGCCGAGGTGGAGCAGGTACTGCACGCTTACCCCGGTGTTCGCAGTGCCGCCATCGTCGGCATCCCCCATCCCGAACGGGGAGAAACGATCGTTGCGTTTCTGGTACCCAAACCGGAGCAGCACCTAGACCAGGACCAACTTGGAGCCTTTTGCCGGCAGCATCTCGCTGCATACAAGGTGCCTCGCCACTTTTTCATCCTGACTCCGGAGGAATGGCCAGAGCTTGGAAGTGGCAAAGTGGACAAGTCGGCGCTTCGCCAACGAGCACGCCGCCTGCTTGGCCTGGTTTGAAGTGCCTCTCCCCCCCCGAAATCCAATCGGTGCCCATTCGCCCCGCCTGGGCGCTTGTGGAAAAAGTGATTGCCAGCGATGCACCCAGGATCGAGCGTAGGCGCGTAGAGTCCCTCGCGACTACGCTCGATAGCGAGCTTCTGCACTGCTCGGTCTCAACGCGCTCCTCGGCACACGTCGGGTTCCGCAGTCTGGAACTTGTTGCCGAGATACTCAGGGGCACCCGATTCGGTTACTGCCAATGCTGGCGTAAAAACTCGCCAATCCGCTCGATCGCCTGCTGGCCCTCGGGAAGCATTGCCGCGAACGCCTGCCATACGTGAATCATGTCTTCCCAAGGTTCGAGCGTCACCTGTACGCCCGCAGCGCGTGCGCGCTCAGCCAGCCGTACCGAGTCGTCGAGAAGGGTTTCCGCAGTACCCACCTGAATCAACAAGGGCGGCAGCTCTCGCAAGTCTGCGTACAACGGAGCCGCCAGAGGCGTGCGTGGGTCCTGACCCGCCAGGTACATCGACGCCATGCGGAGCAACGGCTCTCGTTGCACCATCGGATCGACTGCGGCCTTCGTGGTCATCGACTCGCCGATTCCCTCCAAGTCGACCCAAGGCGATAAGCATACGGCGGCAGCGGGCAGCGGCACTCCCGCGTCTCGCAGTGCGACCAGTGTCGCCACCGTCAGCCCGCCGCCGGCCGAATCGCCGGCAATGGCCATGCGTTTGGGGTCGCTTCCGGTCTCGAGGAGCCATCGGTACGCTCGCGTCGAGTCTTCCACCGCGGCCGGATGCGGGTGTTCGGGTGCGAGCCGGTAGTCGATCAACAACACACGGCAACGGGCAGCGCGGGCAATTCGTTGAGCAAGGTCGCGATGTGTCCGAATCGACCCAATGACGTACCCTCCTCCATGAAGGTACAGCACGACGCGGTCGGGGTCGCTCTCGGGCACGCGCACCCAGGCACCAGGCACACCTCCTGCGTCCACGGTGGTCAATTCCACGTCCGCAGGTAGCGGCGACATTTGCGCCATCGCCTCCAACCCCGCACGCATTTGTTCCACCGTCGGTTCCTGCAACGGGCGCTGGCTGCGCAGCAAGTTCACGATCATCGTCAGTGCTTCACTTGCCATGGCTTTCCCTCCTTTACGGTGTTCGCACACTTCTCGGTTAGACCGCGCACGCAGTCAATGGCCACGGCACCCCACCTCGTTCGCGGCTGGCCGTTCGCATCGTCATTCGAGCAGCGGACGCATGCGTCGGTAGAGCCACGGGGGGATGGGATCAGGGTCAGCCCACAAGCCACGCTTTGCTTGCCGCGCTTCGGCTTCGAGCGCTTGCAAATGGTGGTCTCTCGAGTACCGGCTGTACCACCAAGCGAACCCATTGCGGAGGAGTTCCTCACCGAGATCCTTGCCGTCGCTGGTTTTCACGCGTGCCACCACGCGGTCGTAATCGTCTACGGTTTTCGGCTCGATGCGCACGATCTTGTCGAGCACCAACTGCGCAGTGAAGGCTCGGGCGGCGTGCCCGAACGGCTGTTTCAGCTCCGGGCAGTCGATCTCTGCCAAGCGGACCCGCAAGTTTTTCCCTGCGTAGCGTACGACAATGGTATCCCCGTCGCTTACCGCAACGACCGGAGCCTCGAAAACCCTAGCTCGTTCTCGGCGTGCGGCTACCGGCGGCGCGATCAGAACGAGGACGAGCGCTACGATCGCGCCGGTCCAGCGCACTCGCTGCATCATGAACGCTCCTCTTCAAGCGAAGGCCGCACGCGCGAGTTGACGATCAACTCTTCGTAGCGGTCGCGGTGGCGCAAGATCTCCACGAGACCGCGCATCACGCACATCAAGGGGTCATCGGCCACGCGCACCTTCAGCCCCATCGCCTCTCGCAGCCGCTCGGGCCATCCTCGCAACAGCGCGCCGCCACCAACCAAGGCTGCCCCATCCGTGAACACATCGGCAGCCAGTTCCGGAGCAAGCCGCTCCACGCAACGCCGCACCGCATCGGTGATATTGCGGGCCACCCCCTCGAGCGCTTCGCCGATCTCCGACACCCGCACACAGAGTTTTTCCGGCTTTCCGGTACGGGCATTGAGCCCCTTGACCTCGAACGTCGCGTCCCCGGCCCCGTTCGGATACACCGCACCGTAACGAATCTTGATTTGCTCCGCGGTGTTTTCGCCGATCGCGAAGTTGTAGCGGTTGCGGAAAAACGCTTGGACGGCCTGATCCATCGCGTTGCCAGCCATCCGCAAAGACTCGCAGTGCACGATGTCGTTCAAGGACAAGGTGGTCACTTCCGTTGTCCCACCGCCGATGTCGATGACCAGATTCCCGCGCGGCTCGCCAATCGGCAGCCCGGCTCCCAAGGCAGCGGCAAACGGCTCCCGCACGAGCTCCACCCTGTGGCTACCGGCAGCTTCTGCTTCGCGGATCAGCGCCTCCATTTCGACCGCTGTGGCCCCATAGGGTACGCACACCAGTACATGCTTGCGCTGAAACCAGTGCCCGCGCGAAGCCACTCGGATATAGTGTGCCAACAAAGCACGCGCGGCACCAAAATCGGCAATGACTCCATCCCGCAGAGGGCGGACCACCTCGATAAAATCTGGCGCCCGCCCGAGCATCGTGCGAGCGCGCTCCCCAAAGGCCACTGCCTCGCCCGTCGACTTCTTCAGGGCAACGGCAGAGGGTTCACGCAAAACGATTCCCTTGTCCTCCGTGTACACCAGGGAATACGTGGTCCCCAAATCGATGGCAATCCGATGCCAAAACATGGCCGGCTCCCCTATCGCACTGCTGGTCGAAGCGAGCAACTTGGTCGCGTTGCGCTCGCTCCGCAAGATCCTACATCGGATGGGTTGACCGTCCCTAGCCACCGCAGTTAGGCTGCGCTGCCCATGTGGCACCTAGCGTTCCTCGTGGCTGCGTTGGCTGTGCTCGGTACGTGCACGGCACGTGCACTGGATTTCGCCACGCGCGAGGAACTCCCGTCGATTCATGGGGCGCGAGCGGCAGTCGCGGTGGCATTGAACAAAGACCCGCTGCCGGATTTTGTTCTCGCGACGGACGCAGGAATCGCCCTTTTACTCGGCACCCAGGGAGCGAATTTGTCCACTCCGACGACCATCAAAGAGCCTACTGCTCCGACCATGCTGGCTGGGGGCGACTTCGACGCCGACGGCACCTCCGACATCGCGACAGCGAGCCTCACGGAAATGAGCGTGCGCATTCGCTACGGGATGGGCGATGGGAGTTTGTCCGACCCCACCGTTTTGCACCTCTCCGCACGGCCACTTTTCTTGTATGCCCGTGACCTCGACGGTGACGGCCGTAGCGAATTGCTCGTGGGCACCGCCAACGGAATTTCGATCTTTCGGAGTCTGCGACGCGGCCATTTTGCTGACCCTGAAGACGTCGACACGCAGGGCGTCGAGGGCCGGTGGTTCACGGCCTTGGACCTGAACCACAACGGCAGGCCCGACATCCTTCTGCTGGAAGCCAATGGCGAAGCAGTTGGCGTGTTCGAAGCGAACACCGACGGCGGATTCGTGCCTCGCCAGGCGTCGTATGTCGGGCTCGGCCCAAGAGGAGCTGCAGTGGCCGATCTCGACAACGATGGGAAACTCGACCTTGCTGTTGCCTTGGACACGGGCCTCGTCTGGTTGCGTGGCGACGGCAAGGCCGCGTTCACCGATCCCGTCTCGTTGCTGCAAGGCGACGATATCGTGGCCGTGGCGTCGTTCGACGCCAACACCGACGGGGCCCCGGACCTCGCTGCTGTCGACCGTCGCCGCAGCACCCTGCACATCCTGTTGAACAACGGCAGCGGAAAGTTCGACCGCCGGCAGAGCTACGTCGTCGGACCGATGCCAGAGGGCCTGTTGGTAGCGGACGCCACCGGCGACGGCGTACTGGACGTGCTTGTGCCGCACCGGCTGGGAGGCGGGCTCACCCTTTGCCGAGGCCGAGGCGACGGAACGTTCCACGGACTTCCCGCCTTCGATCTCGGCCCTGACCCTGCAGTGGCGCTTGCTTATGACGCAAATCGCGATGGGCACACCGACCTCGCCATTGCCCATCGGGATTCGGGAATGATCACCGTGAGCTTTGGCACTGGGCACGGAGGGTTTCGATTGCAGTCGTCGATGCCGACCGGAACCGACCCGCGCGCCTTAGCCCTCGGCGATTTCAATTCGGATGGCTCTCGGGACTTGGTGGTGGCCAACTTCGGATCCGACGACATTGCAGTCCTAGCCGGCGACGAACGCGGCGGCTTGGCTGCACCCCTCTTCGTGGCTACCGGGCTGGGTCCTACCGCGCTAGCCGTTGCCGACTTCGATCGCGACGGCCATGACGACATTGCCGTAGCCAATTCTCTGTCCAACAGCGTATCAGTGGTGTTCAGCGATGGCCGCGGCCGATTCCCCCGCACCCTCAACTACGGAGTGTTGGCAAAACCCGACTTCCTATTGGCTGGAGATCTGGGTGGGAATGGCGGTCTCGACTTGATCGCTGGAAGCTCTCGTGCCGAACGCGTTTCGATCCTCCGAGCTGGAGCAAACGGCCTGGAAGAAGCGGTGGAAGGGGATTTTGGCAAGCGCATACGTCCAGTGGTCAGCGCGGATTTTGACGGGGATGGCACCGCTGATGTGGTCCGCGTGGAGGAGTACGACGACAAAGTGGCGGTTCTGCGAGGAACAGCTAGCGGCGAACTGGCGCCACCCCAGAAGTTTCTTACTGGCCGGCAGCCAACCATGGCGATCCCTGCGGACTGCGACGAGGACGGAAAACCTGACCTCGTCGTGTTGCACCGGCGCAGTCGCCAGGTGGCCGTACTGCGGAACACAACCAAAGACTACGGCGCAAAACAGGCAACGGCGCCGCCCGCACCAGAGCGGCCTGTGCTAGACCCGTGGGCTACCGTGGAACCTTGGTAAGCCCACAAACGTTTTGCCTTGTCGCACGCTCTTTGGCATCATCCCCGCGCATGAGCATTCAAGGAGAACAGGAGTTTTCCACCGAGATCGCAGCGCCGGTGGATGTATGTTTCCAGGTCATCACCACGTTCGAACAGTATCCGGAGTGGTTTTCCGCGATTGCTGCTGTAGCCGTTCTGGAGCGGTATCCGAACGGCTTGGGCAAAATTGTCGAGTTTGGCATGGACATGATGTTCAAGCGGATCCGGTACGTGCTCGAATATCGCTACCAGCCTCCGACACACTTGGAGTGGCGCTCGGTCGATGGAGACATCGAATCCATTGCCGGCCGTTACGATTTCCAACCTCTCAGCAAAATCAAAACGCGCGCAACGTGCCGGCAGGCGGTGTCGGTAGGATTTTGGGTGCCTGGTGCGGTGAAAAAACTCCTGGAACAAACGGCGCTCAAACAGTCGGTCCTCGAGTTCAAGGCAGCGGCGGAAGCTGCTTACGCTGCCAAGGCATCGCGGAAGTCGAAGTCAGCGTGACGTACGAGCAAATCACCGTGTCGGTTGCAGAAGGGGTTGCAACCATCACTCTCAACCGGCCCGAGCGGTTGAACGCATACACACCCCAAATGCGGCGCGAACTGAGTCACGCGTTCGCCACGCTCGATGCCGATGACCAAGTGCGCGCCATTGTGGTGACCGGTGCCGGGCGAGCGTTTTGTGCGGGAGCCGATGTGAGCAGTGGCGAGCGAGCGTTCGATCGCAGCGACGACCCGAGTTACCTCGAGTCCTTGGCGGCGGAACGTGCACGTTCCTTGCGCCCTTGGGAACTTACCAAACCAATCATTGCGGCCATCAATGGGCCTGCCGTCGGCGCTGGGGTCACGATTACGTTGCAGTGGGACATTCGGATCGCTGCAGAAACGGCCCGGCTCGGGTTCGTGTTCGTGCGTCGCGGCTTGTCGCCAGAAGCATTGAGTACTTGGATTTTGCCTCGCCTGGTTGGCTTCAGCCGCGCCGCCGAGCTTCTACTAACCGGGCGCATGCTGTCAGCCCGCGAAGCGCTTGCATACGGACTGGTCAGCGAGGTGGTGCCAGACGGCGAGTTGCTCCCGCGTGCGCAGGCCATTGCACGGGAAATCGCCGAGCATACGGCACCGGTGGCGGTGGCGGTCACGAAACGCCTTTTGTGGCGACAACTGCGCGAAACAGACTTGCACGCGGCCGAGCAAATCGAACAACAGGTATTCACTTGGTGCGGGGCACAGCCAGACGCCCGCGAAGGGGTGCGTGCCTTTTTGGAAAAGCGCCCGCCACGCTGGCAAATGCGTACGAGCACGGACATGCCAGCGTTCCTTCCTGCTCGCAAGACCGAATAGCGTGCATCAAATCCGCTCTGAGGCTAAAGGCGCCCGCATGAAACTGGAAGTGGATCGCGGGGTGAGGAGCCGGATCGAGGCGTGGTTTTTCCACAATTTCTTCGTTGTGCTCTTGTTCCTCGTGAGCACAGCTGAAGCGGGGGTCGCTTGGTGGGTGGCAAAGCAGTGGTGGCACCTCGGGGCAGGAGCGTTCCTCTTGCTCGCCACCGCGATCAGTGCCTTCAATCTCTGGATCGTACGGAGACGACGTACCGCGCAACGAAACCTCGTCGATCGCCTCCCTCGGCTCTACCACGCAACTGCTTTCACCTGCCTCTTTTGCGCCGGGTTTCTCGTGGCCAACCATCTCGCATGGCGAGCTACCAGCCTGGCGCACGCGCTGGTTACCGCAGAAGCACGCGGGATGGCAAAGCCCAAGAAGCCCTTACGAGCCGGCCCGATCGACGAGCGTGCAACGGGCTGGCTGGGAGTTGTCGGAATCGCCGCTTTGTTCGCTTACGGCTACACGTTCGGCCAGCGCCAGCTTCGCGTACAGTTCCTCCGCGTTCCGCTGAACACCTGGCCAACCACCGCTCCACCGCTTCGCATTGTGCAACTGAGCGACATCCACGTTGGGACGAACATGAACCCCACGCAGCTGGCGTCGTTCGTGGCGCAGGTGAACCGGCTCCACCCGGATCTGGTCTGCATCACAGGCGACATCGCCGACAACGCACAGTCGGAGTTGGACTTGTACTTCCCGATCCTCGGTCAACTCGAAAGCCGCTTGGGTGTGGTCGCCGTACTCGGCAATCACGACCACTATGCCGGCGCAGAGCGCGTGGTCCAAGCCCTTCGCCGCCATACCGCATTCGTTATTTTGCGCGACGACGCCATCAGCATTTCGCAAACAGGCGCGCGCGTGCACATCGTGGGTCTCGACGACCGCGGGCGCGACTGGGCTCGCGGTGTACCGGCTGTCCCGCAACTCGAAGCGCTGTCCAAACAGTTGCCGCCCGGGGAACCACGCATTCTCCTATGCCACCGACCTGACGTGTTCCCGCAAGCGGCACAATTGGGTTTCGACTTGGTGCTAAGCGGGCATACGCACGGCGGACAAATCGCATTTCCCTGGACGCACGGCCGCACGCTCAGTCTCGCACAGCTCGTCACATCTTACGACCGTGGGCTGTTCCGCAACGGGTCGTCTACTTTGTATGTCAACTGCGGGCTCGGGGTGACCGGCCAGCGAATTCGGCTTTTCACTCCCCGAGAAATCACGGTCATCGAGATTTGTGCTGCGGCAGGGATCGAGTCCGCAACGGCAGCCGCATGAGTCCGCCACATCGAACTTCGATCGACGCCGGGCTTTGTGCGACGTGCCGACACTGCCACCGCGTGCACAACGCACGGGGCTCTACCTTTTATCGCTGTTTGCGCGCCGATACCGACGCACGGTTCGCTCGTTACCCGCGATTGCCGGTGCACGAGTGCCCGGGTTTCGAGAGCGCCCGGCCGGTGAACCCCAGCGCACACCGTCGTTAAGCTGTTTTTCGCCGGCCGGTGAGCAACTGTTCTGCTTGCTCTTCGAGCACTGCTTGGGGGCAAAACACGAGGAAGAGTTTTCCCACACCGACGGCTACAAGAACGTCGTCCACATAAGCGAGCAGCATTGCCTCTTCGGCAAACAGGTCGGATGGAAGCAGCCAGTAGCACCATCCCGCCACCAAGATCAGGCGAGGTACCAACAAGAGGCTGCGATCGATCACCGCGCCAGCAAACACCCGCATTCCCAACCAGAGCGAACGGAGGGCACCGGGCGTATCAGACACCAGCCTTCTCATCACAGCCCCTTCCGCTGCCGCCCCAGCCGCAGCAACGACCAGGAACACCACGGAGGATCCGACAAGCCACAGGAGGAGACCAACGATTCCGCCAGCGGCCTGCAATATGCGACCGCCCAAACGCTCCGTACGAGTGATCCAACGCCGCAGGTGACGTTCCAGGCTTGCGTCGGCGGCAGCCAACAAGACGTGTGCCGGCAAGTCGCAGCGCAGCACAGCTACGGCGGCAGCGGCCGGGACCTCTCGCGACCATGCGCGCACGCCCGGGCTTACGCGAGCGATGGCCAGCAGAACGAGCGCCACGCCCAGCAGGACACCTAGGCACACTCTGGACTGCTGTGGCACCGACCGTTTCCCTCCGTCAACAGGCCGCACCGTACCACCTTCCCGCCGCCTGGCAAAGACCTGCCAAGATCTCCTGGAAACTTGCGCGGGCAAACACACGGGCCTCGATGGTGACCCACGTGAGTCCACTGTCTCTGCGCGGCAAATTATCCTGAAACGGCCAGTGGCGTTCGGCCGTCGCCCGATGAAGCCGGCCTACCGAAGCAACTCGGGACGCGTCGCAGGTCCACCCGATCGTTGGGACAACGATAGCGCACATTTTCGTGTTGCCCTAAACTGGGGCGACAACTGCACCACCCTTATCCAACCCAGGTCACGGCAAGGAACAGCAGGTGGTGGTGCCGGTTCGAATCATGCACAAGAAGAGATGCGACGCCAGGGAATCGATCCTCGACGTGCCGAGAACGCAGGGTTTCGTCGCGTGGCGACTGATCGCAACGCTGGCCACGTTCCTGCTCCACTCTGTTCTTCACGCCCAAGTTGCCGTGGATATCAATCGGCCGCGGAGTCCCTTTGACTGCCTGCTGCCCATCGGAGTGCAGTGGTACGGGTCCGAACAACGCTGTCTGGCGTACATGTGTGCTGGCCAAAACGTGTACAACGAGTACGTCTTCGACGGGCAAAACCGCAGGCGGAAAAATCCATGCTTTGGGCAAAGCCCCACCGAACTGCGCGACCCAGGAGGGGATCGGTAGTGGCTCCGATGCACCGGAATCTCCGTTGGGTCCGGACGCAGCAACAAAGCAACCGCATAGGGGCAGTTCGACTGTTTGTCTCGCCCGTGCTGCGCCAGGCCGTGTCGGATCTTGGTCCTGCACTTGCCTCCGGCTGCCCCGAGCAGGTGCAGCCGGTCGTGCAAACCATCGCGAACGAAATTTGCAGTGCTTTAAAGGTACCGCCGGTTACGGTGTTGGTGGAACGAGTTCGTCCACACAACCAACGGGGCGAGCTGCATGGATTGTACACCGCCCGGAAGGGCTCTGTGGCAACGATCCGGCTGTGGATGCTCACCGCCAAACGTCAGAAAGTGGCAGCCTTCAAAACGTTTCTCCGGACGCTGCTGCATGAGCTTTGCCATCACCTGGATTACCACTTACTGCACCTCGGTGACTCCGTGCATTGCGAAGGGTTTTACAAGCGCGAATCCAGCTTATTCCACCAAATCACGCACCACCTAAACGCAACGCACTAACCAACTCGCGGTGCACGACCGCGGCGGTGGATTCGCTACAGTGCCGGGTCTGCGATTGCCACGTCCTCGCTCGCGCGGCGGACCGCTTCCACGAACGCGCGCATGCGCCCGAAATCCCGCCGGCCCTCGCCGTCTTCCACTCCGGTGTGAACATCCACGGCCCACGGCCGCACTGTTGCGATCGCGGTCGCGACATTTTCCGGCGTCAAACCCCCAGCCAGGATGACGGGCACGCGCACATTGCGCGCGATCGCGGCACTCACGTTCCAGTCGTGGGTTTTTCCCGTCGCTCCACGCCGGCCGGTGCTCGGGTCGAACGTGTCGAGAATCAACGCATCCACCCTGCGCTCGTAACTCCGCGCGACCGCAAGTGCCTCCGGCCCAGTGACCGCCACCGCGCGCACGATCTTCAAGTGGGGCGCTGCCACCCGAATCATTTCTAGCTCTCCACTCGGAAAGTCCCCGTGCAGTTGCAGGACCGTCACCCCCAAGTAGCGACACAGTTCGATGGCCTCTCGCGCCTGATTGACGTAGGTGATCGCGACTGTGGCAATAAACGGAGGCAGCGCTTGGATGATCGACCGCGCCTTCGCTTCCGTGAGTCCATCGTGCGGTCCTTCAGGCAACCGCACCGTGAAGCCTAGGGCATCGACTCCCAGACGTTCTAAAAACAGCGCCTCTTCGAGGCTCGAAACGCCCGCAATCTGGATGCGTACTGGCCTCAGGTTCTCTTGCATTGCAAGGCTCGGTAGCAAAGCGCTGCATTTCCACAAACGGCCGGCCGAACCGGCCCTTTGCAGCGTCTCGGCGCGCGGGCAGGCACAAGGCCTGCCCCTACCGGTGCGGGTGCCCGACCGCGCTGGCACGCCGGCGTGGACCACGTGGGGCAGCGAGCTTGGCCGCTGAGGCTGCCTTGCCCACGCCGCTTGCGGTGGGGCCCGCCGCGCACCGAGGCATTCGATCGCAGTTCGCAACTTCCTTCGGCCTATCTGCTTTAGAAAATGTCACAAGGATCGCGTCCCGACCGGAGCCGAGCTGCGGTGCCCCACACGGACGCTTTGCACCGAGGTTCTCGATGGCTCGCCGCCGTGGCATAAGCTGCCTACGAGCGTGCCGCGCCCGTTACTTCGGTTCGGCTATGCTTTGGTGTTTTTCATCGTGACGGAAGACCTGGAGGCACACGCAAGTGAATCGCAACGAGCAGGTGGTTTCTTGGGCGGAGCCCGACGCGGAGCAAGTGCTGCGAGCCCTTGGCACCAGCTTGGAGGGACTTTCGCTCGAAGAGGCTCGCGTTCGCCTGCAGCGTTTTGGACCCAATGTGCCCCCTCGGGTACCGAGAACTCCTTGGTATTGGCACTTGGCGAGGAACTTCGTCCACTTGTTCGCCGTGCTGCTCTGGGTTGCAGCGCTCCTAGCCTGGGTGAGCGGCATGCCCGAGCTTGCTGCGGCCATCGTGCTGGTCATCGCCATCAATGGGCTTTTCAGTTTCTGGCAAGAGTATCAGGCCGAGCGTGCAGCCGAAGCCTTGGAGGCGTTCTTGCCGCAACAAGTGGTCGTGCGGCGCGGCGGCACCGAGTTTTTGGTGCCTGCCAACGAAGTCGTTCCCGGGGATCTTTTGGTCTTGCGGGCTGGGGAAGCCATTGCCGCCGACGCGCGGATCGTCCGGAGCGATCAGCTGCGCGTGGATCTCTCGCATCTAACGGGAGAGTCGCGACCTGTTCCGCGGGTCGCTGAACCGCAACCGGCCTACCGCCGAACTCCTTGGCAAGCAGCAAACCTCGTGTTTGCTGGTTCGTTTGTGACCGATGGCACTGGCGAAGCGGTCGTGTTTGCCACCGGCGCCGCGACGCAGTTCGGGCAACTGGCGCAGCTCGCACAAAGGCAGCCCGAGCGTCCGAGTCCTCTGGAACGTGAACTCGCCAGAGTCGTGCGTGCCGTGAGCGTTCTCGCTTTCAGTCTCGGCATGCTCTCGTTTTTCGCTGCCGAGCTGTGGGGCCGGCTCGCCATCCGCGATGCGTTTCTCTTCGCCCTCGGGATCATCGTGGCGAACGTTCCCGAAGGGCTCCTTCCAACCCTCACACTCGCTCTCGCGGTCGCCGCTCGGGCGATGGCGCGAAAGAACGCCGTGGTCAAACGGCTCTCCACAATCGAAGCCCTCGGCGCAACAACGGTCATTCTCACGGACAAAACCGGCACGCTCACGCTGAACGAGATGACTGTGCGCGAGGTGTGGGCCGGGGGAGTACCGTTCGTGTTCACCGGCTCTGACCAGCCCAGAGCGGAAACCGCAGAGGGCGCCGGCCTTGGCGCCGATGCCGACACAGGATTGGCGGACCTGCGCCGACTTCTGCGCTGCGCCGCAACGTGTTGCCACGTGGAATTCGTGCCACCCCAACGGGCCGGCGACCGTATGCGCCCCGTGGGAGATCCAACAGAAATCGCTCTCATCGTCGCGGCCGCTAAGGTCGGTTTCCCGCTCGATCACCTGCGGCAAATCAAGCGCATCGCAGAACTCCCGTTCGATTCGGCTCGAAAGCGAATGACCGTCATCGCGCAGATCGACGGCACGGTGACCGCGTGCTCGAAGGGAGCGTGGAGCGAAGTCGCCCCGCGTTGCCGCTTCGCTCGCCTGCACGGAAGCGTGGTCCCATTGGAGGCGGAGCAGCGTTCTGTGCTGCAGCACACTCATGACCGCCTTGCCGCGCGCGGGTACCGGGTGCTTGCCGTTGCCGAGCGGCCGCTCCATGAACTTCCAACTCCACCGCTCCAACGTGACGACATCGAGCGGGAGCTCGTGTTTCTCGGCTTCGTCGCCATGGAAGATCCCCCTCGCCCCGAGGTGCCGGCGGCCATCGCGGCTTGCAAACGCGCAGGCATCCGAGTGTGCATGGTCACCGGCGACGATCCTCTTACAGCGGTCGCAATCGCGCGAGAAATCGGCCTTCATGCGCAAAGCCCGCTGGTTGTGACAGGAGCGGACCTGGATCGTTACCACGCCGCTGCCCTGGAAACACTGTTACGGTCGCACCACGATGTGTTGTTTGCTCGCGTTTCGCCCGAGCACAAACTCCGCCTCGTACAAGCGTTCCAACGCCTCGGAGAAGTCGTTGCCGTCACTGGGGATGGGGTCAACGACGCTCCTGCATTGCGCGGCGCCGAGATCGGTGTAGCCATGGGGGCGACCGGCACGGACGTGGCTCGCGAGGCAGGCGATATGATCTTGGCCGACGACAACTTCGCCACCATCGTAACCGCCATCGAGTACGGCAGGGCCGTTTTCGACAACGTGCGCAAGTTCGTGACCTACATCTTTGCCAGCAATGTGCCGGAAATCGTCCCGTTTCTATTCTTCGTGCTTGGTGGCTTCCCTCTGCCCTTGACCGTACTGCAAATCCTCGCAGTCGATTTGGGCACCGACCTTTTTCCAGCTCTTGCACTCGGGCGCGAACCTGCGGAGCCCGGCGTGATGGAGCGACCGCCACGATCGCGGCAGGAACGGATCCTGTCCGCCTCTACCCTGCTCCGCGCGTACGCTTGGCTTGGCCTCATCGAGGCCACCCTGTGCATGGGAGCGTACTTTTACGCCTATTGGCTGGCGGGATGGGTGCCGCCAAACCCATTGCCCACGGAACCTCGTGTTTATGCCACCGCGACCACGATGACCTTCGCCGGCATTGTCGCCTGCCAGGTGGGTAACGTCCTAGCGTGCCGAAGCGATCGCCTCTCCCTGTTCGCGTTGAACTGGACTGGTAGCCATTTTCTCTGGCTCGCGATCGCAGCGGAAGTCGCTCTCTGTTGCGCCTTCATGTACATTCCATTTGCCGCCCGAGTGTTCGGTTTTGCGCCTCTCAGCCTGCAACACTGGCTCCCGCTGCTCGCGTATCCGGTTCTCCTCCTAGGTCTGGAAGAGGGACGCAAGGCACTTGTACGGGCAATCGAAGCGCGGTCAAACCGGTTCCAAGCCGGCAACGCGTACAACTAGTTTTTTGCGCCCGGCACGCTCGAAGTACACGACGACCTTTTGCCCGTCACCACGGCCTTCCACCTGCAGCACCGTACCAATCCCAAACATTGGGTGCCGTACTTTTTGACCCTTGCGCAGCCCGTCATCATACACCACCCGTGGTTCTTCTGTGCGCGGATGTTCCGCTGCCAGTGCCGCCCGGCGCGCCACGCTCCACCCGACCCCTTGGCTCCCTAAGAAATCGACCACATCGACCGGCACTTCTTGCACGAAGCGGCTCGGCTGATTTTGCTGCACGCTGCCGAACAAGCGCCGCTGCATCGCGTAGCTCAAATACAGCTTCTCGCGGGCCCGCGTCATCCCAACGTAACAAAGGCGGCGCTCTTCCTCGATTTCCTCGTCGTCCTCGTTCCGTCGCCGCAGCGGGAACAACCCTTCCTCCATGCCTACCAGGAAAACAACGGGAAACTCCAGTCCTTTCGCTGCGTGCAGGGTCATCAAGGTCAGCCGATCGCTTGCTTCCGTGTAGGCGTCTACGTCGGCAACCAAAGCCGCCTGTTCCAAAAATTCCGCGAGCGACTCTGCGTGCGCGGCGTGTTCCTCCAAGGAACGCAACAGCTCTTGGATGTTGCGGAGCCGCTCGTCCGCTTCGGCGGTTCCTTGTTCCTCGAGCGCGGCGCCGTAACCGGTTTCCCGCACCACCCGTGCGGCCAACTCGGCATACGACGTATGTTCCTGCGCCGTTCGCAGCTCGTCGATGAACGCCACGAAACGCTGCACCCGTTCGGCTGCCACGCTCTTGAGCACGCCGCGCTCGAGGGCAAGCTTGCACGCTGGGAAAAATCCACCGGCTTCGTCCTCCAATGAGGCAATCCGCGCCACAGTGGCCTCGCCAATCCCCCGAGCGGGAACATTGACGATCCGCTTGGCTGCTACGCTGTCGTGAGGGTTCACGATCAAGCGCAGGTAAGCGAGAATGTCTTTCACCTCGGCGCGGGCGAAAAAGCGCATGCCCCCCACAACCGTGTAAGGAAACCGTGCTCGTACGAACGCCTCTTCGAAGACGCGCGACTGCGCGTTGGTTCGGTACAGAACCGCAATGTCGCCAAGCTTGCGTCCCCGGCGCACTAAGCGCTGCACTTCGGCGGCTACCCACTCGGCTTCCTTGAGGTCGTCGGGCCAAGCAGCAACGGTGACGCGCTCTCCGGCAGGGTTTTCGGTCCACAATGTCTTTCCCTTGCGCATCGAGTTGTGCGCCACGACTGCCGAAGCCGCACGTAAAATTGCGCGCGTCGAACGGTAATTTTGCTCCAAATAAATGACCCGCGCCTCGGGATAGTCGCGTTCGAAATCGAGAATGTTGCGAATTTCGGCGCCACGCCAGCGATAGATGGATTGGTCTTCGTCGCCCACCACACACAAATTCCGGTGTGGCTCCACGAGCCATCGCAACAACCGATACTGCACGATGTTGGTATCTTGGTACTCGTCGACGAGTACGTGGTCGAACCTGTTTTGCCACCGCTCGCGCACCTCAGGAACCTCGTCAAACAACTGCAGCACCAACAGCAGCAAGTCGGCGAAGTCCATCGCACCGCACTGGCGCAGCCGCCGCTGGTACAAGCGGTAAACCTCGCCAATCTCCTCCTCACGTGGGGAACTGGGAACGAACTGCTCAGCACCGATGCCGCGGTTCTTGCATTGGTCGATCACGGCAGCCACTGCCGGCACAGGCAAGCGTTCCACGGAGAGGTGCAACTCCGTGATGCAGTCGCGAAGCAGGCGCTGCTGGTCTTGCTCGTCGTAAATGACGAAGTCCCGTGGGTAGCCTAGGTACGGGGCTTCGTGGCGGAGCAAGCGCGCGCAAGTCGAGTGGAAGGTGGCGATCCATGGCTCGCAATCGCCGACGAGGCGCTGTACCCGCTGACGCATTTCGCCTGCCGCCTTGTTCGTGAAGGTCACCGCCAAGATCCGGTGGGCTGGAACTCCGCGCTCGGCGACCAAGTACGCGACCCTGCTTGTCAACGTGCGGGTTTTCCCCGACCCCGCGCCCGCCAAAACAAGGAGCGGCCCTTCGGGGTGCAGGACGGCCTCCCGTTGCATGGGGTTCAGATCGGTAAGGAGTGCATTCATGGGATATCGGTTCATTTTCGCTCGCGGCTCCCCAAAACGCGGAAGTCGACCTCCCACCGCGGGCCGCGTGCACGAGGAGAATTCTCAGTCCACCCGGATGAGCACATCGTCGTCACCACGCCTCTCCAACGCAATCGAACGATCGAGAAATTCCTGAATCACCCAACGATTGGTTTCCGTGTGTCGAGAGGGGTTCAACGTTCGGAAGCAACCCCTCGCGAACGCCAGCGGCAGCAAAAGTTGATCGGCAAGGTGCACACCCACAGGCACATTCGCCTCCAAGTAACGCCGGGCAGCTTGGCAGGCTTCGGCCGCGACGTCTTCGGCCCGCACGCCACGCTGACCGAACCCAGCGACCATCTCCACCAGTTGTTCACTTTCCATGCTCAACAGCAAAACGTTGCCAGGCCCTTGCCCTGGAGGCAGTACTTCCACCACAGTGTCTTCCTCGCGCCAGCCTAACAGCCTTCGCACAACTTGAAGTTCTCGGTGCGCAATGTGCGGAGGTAGATCAGCCACCACTGCTCGTGCGAGTACTGTCTCCACTTGCCCGCGCTCGAGCAGCTCGAGCCTTTGCCAGCGGGTCACCGGCTCGATGTCTACAGTCAGTCGGCCTCCTCCACGCGGATAAAACCCGTATCGCTCCAGTCGGCTCGTCACCGTCGCTCCCATGCGGCGCAGCAGGGGCAGGTAGACTGCAGCGACGAAGTCGTAGGGAGGCGCCGCCGGATTGTGGGTGCCTCCGGTGCACACGATTCGCGAGGGCTCAGGGGCGTGCAACAAAGGCAGCAGCACAGTCTGCAAAACCAAGGTGGCGCTACCCGCAGAGCCAACGGCAAACTCGTACTCGCCGCCGCGAATCTTTTGTGGGCGGAACACCAGTTCTTGGGAGCCCAGCACATCGCCGTCCACCTCGGCAGCGCCAACTTTTGCTGCCGCATGCACCGCAGCGAGATGCTGACGAAGCAAGCCAGGTCGATCCCGGCCCGCCCGGATGTGGTGGATGCGGAACGGCCGACCCGTCACTAACGACAGGGCAAGGGCGCTGCGCAGGATTTGTCCACCACCCTCACCGCGCGAACCATCGAGAACAACCATACTCCGAGCACCTCCAACGACCCCGTCGACCCCTACCAGCTCGCCATCTTCCTTCGGGGAACTGTCGCGCAAGCCGCCCCCGAACGAAGAGGGAGCAAACTACGGCAGCCGGCGGTAACGAAACGTCTGCCCGGTTTGCGGATCGCGCAAAACCAGCACTTTGCCTTCGAAGCGTACCTCGCGAACGATCTTGGTCGTGTGGGGCGTCGGGGCTGCCGCTGGAGTTCCTCCAGCACCCGGCGTGGGGACCTTGCGTGCAACAGGCAATGCGAAATCCAGAGACAATTTGCCGTCCGGCGTAATCTCGTATTTTGTGGTCATCTCCACTGCGTGACTTTTCCCTACGAACACACCATCCGGCCGGAATTCCAGTTCGTCCTCACTATCCTCTAGTCTCCAGCGCCCAAGGATCGCCTTTTGCACTTTCTTTTGTGTAGCGCTGAGCTTTGGTGTCGCGGCCACCTTACCCGAGCTCTTCTCCGGTGGGTTCCCTCCCCTGCTCTTAACGTTTTCCGCCGTCGCGCCGCGCTCGGTACCCAGAAGAACGACTGCCAGTAGCGCAAGGCTTGCAACCCATCGATATCCGATCCAGTGCCTCCAACAACTGATCACGATTGTTCTCCTTCCGGCTTTGGCCACGCGATTGTGTTTACCTTGCGTACAGAGCGAATGCCATGTGGTGGAGTCTCCAGTCGGCCAAATTGGTACAAACCGACTTGTCTTCGCCGACTCGCCAGCCAACGTTTTCGCTGAAAGGTCGGTGACGAAACTGGCGGGCGCACAATCGCTGGCACGCCCACGCACCCGACCGATCGCGCAAACCTTGTTCTTGGGGTTGACCACAGCGAAGCAAGCAGGTACGAAGACCGGGTCTTGGGGGAGCACACAGTGATGCGAACTGCGAAGAGAGGGAGAGTGCTTGCCGCCTTGTTGGCGATGCTGGTCTGGGCTGCTCCAGTTCTTGGTGCCCAGTTACCAGCAACGACTTTCAACACTGGGAGCAACAGCGGCCCCTTGGGGCTGACTGTCGGCCCCGACGGGAATTTGTGGTTCACCTTGCGCCGCGTGCATCAGGTTTGGCGGGCCACGCCTTCGGGCACACTGACCAGTTTCGGGATTCCCACCGTCAACGCTGGGCCAGCGGGGATTACGAACGGCCCGGACGGTGCGCTTTGGTTCCTCGAGCAACAGGCCAACAAGGTCGCTCGCATGACGACAAGCGGAACCGTAACCGACGAGTTGCCAGTACCCACCGCGAGTGCTGGGCTGCTGAGCATTACTGCCGACAACCAGGGGCGCATCTGGTTTACCGAATTTTCGAAAAACAAGCTTGGCTACGTGGACACGACCGACTCTACACTCCAAGTAGTGGAACTCGACGTGCCCGCAGACCCAACACTCGGTGAGCCGCGCCCGCACACGATTACGCTGGGCCCGGACGGGTATTTGTGGTTCACGCAGTACCAAGATAGTCGCATCGGGCGACTGAATCCCGCCACGCTCGCCATCGAGCAATTTCCACTGCCAGGTCCCGCTCGTTTTCCAACTGGGATCGTCACCGGGCCGGATGGTTTCCTCTGGATCCTCGAGGCCGGTACCAACACCGCCGTTGCACGTTTGGACCCGAGCAACCCGACTAGCGTTGTGGAACTGCCCATCACGGTGAATAGCTCACCTATCGGAATCACCGTTGGGCCAGACGGGAATCTTTGGTTCACCCAGCAATCTACCAACGGGATGGGTCGCGTCCGGCCGCTACCGACGCCCATCGTGAGCGAGTTCTCGTTCGCTTCTAGCTCCGTCATTCTCGGTCCCTACACGGTGGTTACGGGGCCGGACAACAACTTATGGTTGACGGCTTGGTTCTCGAACCACCTTGTACGAATCGATTTTCCCATCGAGTCCCCAACACCCACGGTCACCGCAACGCCAACCTTCTCCCCGACATCGACGCCAACCCGCACGGCGACTCCAACCGAAACCGCAACGCCCACACCAAGCCCCACAGCCACCGACACGGCTACCGCAACCCCCACGGCGACCGACACACCTTCGCCCACGCCAACAAATACCCCCACACCAACCCCAACCGAAACGCCAACGCCTACGCCAACGGACACGCCAACTCCCACCGAGACACCCACTGTCACGGCCACAAGCACGCCGACGGAAACGGAAACTCCCACGGCAACTGCGACGGCGACCGAAACTCACACGCCAACCGCAAGCCCGACCGACACTCCCACTGCCACGCCGACGGAAACCTTAACCCCAACCCCCACAGCATCGCCAACCGACACACCGACGGAGACCGCAACACCAACGGTGACGGAAACCCCAACGGAAACTCCGACTCCTACTGAGACTCCCACCGAAACGCCAAGCCCGACGGCGACCGAGACGGCAACGGAGACACCAACTCCAACCGTGACCGAGACCCCGACGGAGACCGCAACACCAACGGTGACGGAGACCCCAACGGAAACTGCGACTCCTACTGAGACCCCGACCGAAACGCCAACCCCGACGGTGACCGAGACGGCAACGGAGACACCAACTCCAACCGTGACCGAGACCCCGACGGAGACCGCAACACCGACGGTGACGGAAACCCCAACGGAAACTGCGACTCCTACTGAGACCCCGACCGAAACGCCAAGCCCGACGGCGACCGAGACAGCAACGGAGACACCAACTCCAACCGTGACCGAGACCCCGACGGAAACTCCGACTCACACGGCCACAGCGTCGCCCTCCGATACGCCAACCGCCACCGAGACTCCCACGAGCACGCCGACTCCGGCGGCAACGGACACTCCCACCCCCGAGCCCACAGAAACCGCGACGGCCACACCAACGAACACTGCGACGTCCACAGAGACGCCAACGGAAACGGCAACCGCAACCGCTACCGAAACCCGAACTCCGGAACCGACACCAACCGAGACAGCCACACCTACAGCAACCGCAACCGAACCCCCCACGCCAACGCAGACTCCGACGGTTACGGTGAAGCCTTCGCCAACCCCGAACCCCTGTCCAGGGGACTGCGACGGAAGCGGTCAGGTTACCATCGACGAGCTGATCCGCTTGGTGAATATCCTGCTCCAACACCAACCGGTAACACAGTGCCTCGCCGGTGATCTCTGCGGCGACGGTGCCATCACCGTGGATGAAGTGATCATTGCGGTTGGCGCGGCACTCAACGGATGTCCGGCGAGTTATCAGCCGCCCGTTTGCGAGTGAACCGTAGACTGTGCCGCTGCTCCCTCGCAGCTAGTTGGTTGGAATACGAAGCTGCGCAGCGTCGGCTGCGGGGGTAGCGGCCAAGACCATCCAAGTTGCGTTCGGATTGCCGCAATTTCGGGAGCGAGGAGGTCCTCCAGCATCCGCCGGTAGCGGGCTGGCACACCAGACTGTCCAGTCGGGTTCACCGGCGAGCGCACATCGCGGCGGATGTACTTTGCATCGGCCCGCACGCCGAGAAAGCGCATCACCTCGAGCAGGAGTTGTTCCGGATGAGCGGCGATATCGTCGAACACACCAATGAAGAGATGCCCCGGCCGTACGTGCCGTGCCCAGCGGTGGATGTTTTCCACGTATCGCGCACACCGTAGTTGGTACGGGTCGCGGAAAAAGGCCGCGAATTCTTCTTCGCTCACCTCCGAAGGCTTGCGTCCCCGGTTGCGAGCGAGGTCTTTCTTGGCGTGCGACCAAGCCCTTTCGACTGGGTCGCGCACCATCAGAATCACCTTGATCTCTGGATGCAGCGCGACCACCTCGGCAATCACGTCTTCGTCAAGTGCCGCGTAGCTTGCAGTCGCTTCACCGCGCACCACCGGACGGTAAAGTTCGCCGTAGTGCCACAAGCAAAACCAAGTTTTGTATGCCCACCACGGCCACGAATCGCGGAAGCGCTCCAAGTACCACGCTAGCGAATCCGATCGGAATTTTGGGTGCGTCGGCTCTTTGATCCGACTGAAAAAGAACAGCTCCTTCGGTTCGGACAGAAGTACTTGCGGGTGAAAGCGCAAATGGTCGTGTAGCCACGTCGTCCCCGTTCGCTGCGGCCCTACGATCAAAAAATCCGGGAACCACTCGAACGGGGGAAGCCGCTCAGGAATTTTCACGTATCGCAGTCGGAACCGGGCCTCTTGGGATAACTGCTTCAACCAGCCAGCCTCCTTGCCAGCCAGGTCGTTTATCAAGCGTCGAACGAGGGCGCGAGGGCCGCAGCGCAGGGCGCTGCGAGGCCTGGTTCAAAAAACTTCGATCGATGGGGCTTGCTGCTGGTCGAGGCGAACCCGCTTGAGCCACGTAGCGACGAACACCCATGCGCTGAGCGCGAGGCCAACTACGGCGACCGCGAGAACGTACTTACGCCACCACGGGTAGCCGCCACTGCGCGCTTGGTCGACCGCGGCCAGGAGGTCCGTGGCCGTAAGCGACAGCCCAGGTAATACGGCTACGACTTCTCCAGACGGCGCAAATACATACACCACGTTCGGATGGTCGATTTGCCCGTCGTTCCGAACCACTGCAGTGAAACGCAGTTCCTGAAGGATCTCTCGTAACCGCAGCGGGTGAGATGCTCTCAACAAGCGCCACTGTGGTGGGAGCTCCAACCGAGCGCGGAACGATTGCAAGTGCTCCAATTTCTCCTCCGGGTCGATCGATAGGCTTGCCACCCGCACGTTCCCGAGCCGCTCGCCAGCCTCCCGGACCGCCCGCAAGAGGTTTACCGTCAAGGGCGAACACGTGTGCGGACATCGGGCGTAGATTGGCGCCAGAATCAACGGGCCTGGATCGGCATCGCCCGGTGTCTGCACAAAAGGCTGCCCTTGTTCATCTACGAGTCCGTCCAAACGAACGACTTGTCCCACGAGCGGTGCAACATCCTGAAGGAGCTGAGGCGCCGCCACCGCAACTCCAACGGCTACGACTGTGAAAGTGCCGGCCCATCCGAGACCGAGCAAATACCGACCCCACACGTTTTCACCTTGTCACAGGTACAGGACTAAATGGCTCGTAGGGAGGGACTGGAACCGTGTTGCCGGTCAGCACCTCGACTAGTGGCGGAGCGTACGCAATGACCAAAAAAATCACTGCGACCACCACCCAGGGAGTGAAATTTCGCGTTGCACCCAGGCTCTCGAAACGCAACGGCTCGGCAGTTGGGAACCGGATCTCCACCACTTGCCGCGCGGGGGCAAAGAGCGTCGAAAAGAATACGGCAAAGTACGCCACCATCGCCAAGGTCATGAGGATTCCACCCACAGCGCCAAGCCGAGTCCAGATCTCCCACTGCGGCTGGAACAAGGGCGAGTCGGGGTTCGAGTAACTCAGCGCCATGTTGGTTCGCCGGGGCTCTCCCAACACTCCTGCCACCGAAAGCCCGATCGAAAACAAAGCGACGCCAGCGGTCCACAGATAGGGCACCAAGACATTCCATCGGGGAAGGCGCAACTCCTTCCCCCCAAGTTCCGTAAGCATCCATACCGAGAGACCGAGGAATGCCAAGAACACCGGACCACCTAACGTCGTGTGGAAATGCCCGGGGATCCAAGCAGTGTTGTGCACCACGTTGTTCATCGTCACCGAAGCGTTCACGATCCCGGTGATTCCGCCGAACAGGAACAGGACGAGTCCCATGAATGCATACGCAAACAGGTAGCGGTTCTCGTCGAAGTACGGCAACTTTGCCCACCAACCAAACAAGCCTGTCCCACCATTGTTCCTCGCTCCGTGTTCCAGCGTCGCGGCGACGGTAAAGGCGGTGATGAAGCTCGGAATGGCAACACAAAAGGTAAAAATCCCATGCAGCCACTTGTAACTGCTGCTCACTCCCGGGTCTGCGTACTGGTGATGCAAGCCGACCGGTGCGGAAAACACGATGAACAACAGGAATGCGAGCCGCGCAGCTTTGTCGGAGAACAACTTCCCTCCGACCAAAGGCGGAATCATCACGTAATACATCACGTACGCGGGCAGCAGCCAGAAATACACCAGCGGATGACCGAAAAACCAAAACAAGGTGCGAGCAAGGACTACGTCGACACTGGCCGTCCAACCCATCGACCACGGCAACAAAAGCACCAAAACCTCCACTGCGAGCGGCAGAGTCGCAATCAGCCATACAGTGAAGGTCGCCAACATCCCCACCACGGCTAGTGGCGTGTTCTGGTCCGGATGCATCCGTCTCCAGCCCAGGTACGCCTGGATCCACTGAAAGAACGGGATCCACGAACCCACGACCAACAGTGCTGCCCCGATGTAAAACCACGGGCTCGCTTTCAGCGGCGGGTAAAACGTGTAGAGCACGGAAGCTTTGCCCCCCAAGATGGCAAGCGCTGCCATCACCGTACCCACGAGCATCATGCCCACGGCAAGCCAAGTGATCCCCGACGCTAGCCGGGCACGCAGAAAATGCGACACCACAACGTAGCCAAAGGCAACTTCGAAAAACGTCGTGTACACGATGGCATTCACAACGCCATGAAGCGTGAGCCCCTGGTAGTAATCGAGCCCGAGAAACGACGCACCACGGATCCAGCCAGCTCGGTACAACACCTGAAGTAGTCCGTGGTAAATCCCGAGCACGAGCAACGTAGTGCCGACAATCACGAGCAGCAGTGCTGCCGTACGATGCGTTCGGTCCACTGTGACACTTGCTTCCTGCATCGCCCTCGCTCCTCTGTGTTCCACCACGCCTTAATTTGCTGCAGCCAATGTTGCTTCACTGCTCATCGCCTGAGCGGCTTCTTTGGTGACAACGATCTTTCCCGCCATGTTCTGGTGGCCCAGCCCGCAGTACTCATGACAAAAGACACGGTACTCCCCCTCGCGGTCGAGCCGAAAGCGCGCGTAGTTCACCGCTCCGGGCACAGCCATCAGGTTCACGTTCGTGCCTTCGATGTATACGCCATGGGTGACGTCGAGCGCGCTTACGTACAACGCAATCTCCGCTCCCGGAGGCACCCGGATCTCACCTGGGTCGAAAAACCACATCCGCGCCACCATGTACACGTCGAACTGCTGCGGGCCGCGACGCTCCACCTTCCCTTGCGCGAACGGCTGAACGTCGGTCACACACGTTGGCACCGCTTGGCCCAACCCTAGGGCAGAGTACACGAGCAGGACTAAAAAGAGCCCCATCAACGTGCCCGAAACCACTAAAATCCGTCGTTCGTGACGCTCCATCAGGAATCTCCTCTCAACCACGCCCTGCCATGACGGAAAACAAAACCAGCCACACTACGGCGTAAAATCCCACCATCGCAAAGAAAAAAGCGATGGCACCACGGGGAACGAACGTTTCTTCGTTTGCCTTTGCCTCTCTTGGCTGCCCTTGCATCGGGTTCTCCTCCCTTGGCCACCGGACCTCTAAACCCAAACCACAATCCGGCGCGAATGGCCCGCTTGTCAACAGCTAGGTGCACAAACTTGTCCGCACCCGTGTTCAATCGCGGCCATGGGTTCGGTCGTTGCTAATGCTGTGCCACGTGAACCCTAGTGCGACCTTTTGGCACACCCTTCGCTCGCGTTCCCATCGATGAAGCAAACAACATCGGGCTATTCCCACCCGTCGGGCTCAGCCACGGGCGGCGAGGCGAGAGTCAACTGGGATCGCACGCGCTATGGTGCAGCGCCACTGCAAAGCGTAGTTGGCAGGTTGCAAGTCTTGATCTCTGGCGACGCTGACCCCCTTTGGCAGTGCTTTTTCTTCGCACTGGCCGACACGTTCGAGCGTGCGTACGGGCTAGCAACCGAGTGGACTTACCTGTCATCTTCTTCATCTGCGGCCGACACGAGCGAGAAGGGCTTGAACGACCTGTTCGCTCAACGCCCATCGGAGGTCATTCCATCAACGTTCCGCGCCGTGGTGCATTGGCTGCGTACAAAGCGTCCATCCGTGGTCCACACGGTGGGTTGGAAGGCGGCGATCTTGGGTCAATCTGCTCGCCTGTTCGCCTATCCTTCGCCGAGCCTGCTGTGCGTCCCTGGAAGTTTAGAGGTCCTACCAAGCGGGGCTGAACGTTGGCTCGATCGGTTCACACGCACGCTCGCCGATCGTCATCTGGTTGCGGATCATCATGACCGCCTGCAATTGCTGCGCTCCGGCTTCCCACCGGGAAAAACGGTCGTCATGCCGCTCGCCACGCGGGCCCAACACTCAACCGCAACGCCCCCGCTCCCGGGCCTTCGCGACGAGCATTTCGTGTTGACCGCAGCGTTCTGTTCGACCGGTGACGACGACCCGCAGTGGCTCGCCTTGGAAATCCTTGCAGAAATGGTTCACCGTGGCGTGCCCTCGTTTCTGATTGCCGCGACAACTTCGAGCGAAGCGGCTGCCGCAGTGGAAGATCGGGCCCGGGGGCTGGACGTCGCCCAGTGTCTCGTATGCCGTCCGTTGCTGCCGGACACTCACGCGATCGTGGCTCACGCCGATGTTGCACTGCTTCCTTCCGCGAGCGCTTTTGCTAGCTGGTTTGCCCTTGCGGCGGTCGACGCAGGCACACCTGTAGTGAAGTCGCCAACAGTGCGCATCCCGCGTGTCATTCAGGACCTGTTTGCGAGCGCCGAAACGATCCACCCTCTAGCGCGCGACGACCTCCACACCTGGGTGGACACCATGGAGGACTTCCGGCCGCGCCGATCGCACCCCACAACACGACGCGCTCGGCCTGCTCCAGCGCTGCCCGCGCTAGAAGACGTGGCTCGGGATTACATCCGCCTCTACCGGATGGTCCGGAGCCGCTCCAGGCGCCGCCGCTGAGGTCCCATCTACCGCGACTGCTGCGATCGAGCTACAAGCGGGTCCTGTTCGGTGGAGTGGACCTTGCAACGACGAGCAGTGGCCATCCGGCACGTCGCATTCGAAGATCTCGGCCTTCTTGGCCCGATTCTCGAAGAACACGGCTACACCGTGGAGTATCGCGACGCAGGTGTCGAAGCCGTCGACGTTCCACCTGTGCGCGACGCCAACATCGTGATTGTGCTCGGCGGACCCGTGGGGGTCTACGACGTCGCTGTCTATCCCTGTCTCGCCGAGGAATTACGCTTGTTGGAATACCGTTGTACACGCGACCTTCCGACCCTGGGCATCTGCCTGGGGGCGCAACTGCTGGCCTATTGCCTTGGTGGTGACGTACGCCCCATGAACACAAAGGAAATTGGTTTTGGGGCCGTCGAGCTGTCACCCGAAGGTGCGCGCTCGCCCCTCGTGCATTTGCAGGGCGTACCGGTGCTGCATTGGCACGGTGACCAATACTCCTTGCCGGCAGGTGCCCGCCGTCTCGCTTCCACTGAACTCTGCCCTGAACAGGCATTCGAGTACGGAAGCAACATCTTTGCGTTGCAGTTCCACCCAGAATGGGAGTTGCGCACGTTCGAGCGCTGGTTGATCGGTCATGCAGTGGAACTTGCGCATGCCGGGATCGACCCGCGTGATTTGCGAGCCGCCGCGCAGCGGGTGGCTCCGGTCTCGATGCCGGCCGGCAGGCAAGCTCTGGCTAGCTGGATTGGAACGCGATGACGCAAGCCAAGCCCACCTCGGCAACGCAGCAGATCCGATTGAAACGAGTCTACGATCCACCTGAAAACAGCGATGGCTTCCGCGTACTCGTCGACCGTTTGTGGCCCCGTGGCCTGCACAAAGATCGTGCGGCGTTGGACTTGTGGTGCAAAGACATCGCTCCCAGTGACTCGCTGCGTAAGTGGTTCGGACACGATCCACGCCGCTTCGCGGAGTTTCGCCACCGGTATTGGCAAGAGCTAGAACGCAACCCCGGCGCGGTTGCTGACCTCGAAGCGATCCTCGAAAAACATCCGGTCGTCACGCTCTTGTACAGTGCCCGCGATCCCGAACATAACCAAGCTGTCGTCTTACGAGAGTTCCTTCTAAAGCGTGCCGGCCGTAAGCCCTAGCGCCTATTGTGCCGTGACCGCGTCCGTTCGGCAAATTCATGCGTTCCGACCAACGATCTCGCTGAGGTGTCGCACACCCTCTCGTTCCAAGCGCTCGACCACCCCTCGACAAATTGCCCCGGTGATTCCCGGACCTTCGTACACAAGTCCCGTGTATACCTGGACAAGAGAAGCGCCGGCGAGGAACTTTTCGTAGGCGTCGTCCGCGGAAAAAATTCCCCCCACCCCGACGATCGGCACCTGCCCCTCCAGCAGTCGGAAAAAGCGGCGCACCAAGGCGGTGGAAAGGGCACGCAGCGGAGCCCCGCTCAGCCCACCCTCAACTAGCGCCGAGGAAGAACCCAGAGCCGTCCGATCGGTTGTCGTATTCGTGGCCACCAGAGCCGCCACCCCGGAACCTCGCACCACATCGGCAATGCCGGCAGCATCCGCTTCGCTCAAATCGGGGGCCACCTTCACGAACAAAGGACGCGGGGAGGGCAAGGTTCCGAACTCGACTCCGCGGCGGTTTTCCGCCTGTAGCCGCTCGAGCAACCGTGCCAACTGCGCGGGGTTCTGCAGCTCGCGTAAGCCGGGTGTGTTGGGTGAACTCACGTTGATGCACACGTAGTCCGCAAGGGGAGCTACGAGCTGAAAGGTTTCCGCATAATCGTCCGGGGCGTCGCGGGCCGGGGCACTTCGGGATTTGCCGATATTGATCCCCAGTGGGATCGGGCTCCGCAACCGGGCAAGCTTTTGTGCAAGCGACTCGGCAATCGTCCTGGCACCAAGGTTGTTGAATCCCATGCGATTCACGAGCGCTCGCTGCTGCGGAAAGCGCCACAATCGCGGCTGTGGGTTTCCCTCCTGTGGCTTGGCCGTTACCGTACCCAGTTCGGCAAAACCAAACCCGAGCAGCGCCCACACATGCGGAACCTCGGCGTTCTTGTCGAGGCCGGCGGCAAGTCCCACAGGGTTCGGAAAGGAAATCCCGGCAATCCTTTGTGCCAACGCTGGGTACCGCGCGGGTGCGGGAACCGTGCCCGCGCGGCACAGCAGCGCCTCGACTCTGCGCAAGACTGCGAACGTCCACTCGTGTGCCGTTTCCGGATCGAGGGCGAACAACGCGGGCCGGAACGCCCGGTAGGCCAAGGTCCAAAGCACGTCGGCGCCGAACGGAATCATCGCCCTCCGGGCGGACGGCCCGTTGCCTGTTCTCCCCGCACCGAACGCCGCGTTTGCACGATTACCCGATGCGCTGGAGCCCTCAGTGTTCGAGGTTTTTCATACCTTTTCGCGGGGCTCCCACTAGGCACACCATCTTGCCCTCTGGCGCCCGGTTTTCATGCAATAGTTGGTGCGTATAGGGAATCTGTTCGAAGGAGTAGGTTTCTGCCAAACAGGGATCGATCTTGCCGTCGATCACAAGCTGGTTGAATGCATACGACTGCTCGTCGTTCGCGAAGTGAGACCCTTGGAATCGTTTCTGCCGCATCCACAGGTACCTGAGGTCCACCACGCCGTTGTAGCCGGTCGTCCCAGCGCAGATGACGACCATCCCACCGGTGTCGCAAACGAAAATCGAGGTCGGCACCGTGTCTTCTCCCGGATGCTCGAACACAATGCGCGGGTTGCGCCGCTCACCCAGAACGTCCCAGATCGCTTTTCCAAACGCGCGGCAACCAGCGAGCCACTGGTTATAGGCCTCGGTGTTCGTCCAATGCGGCATTTGCCCCCAGTGCTTGAAGTTCTTCCGGTTGATCACGCCTTTGGCGCCGAGCTTCATGCAAAATTCTTTTTTCCGGTCGTCCCCGACCACTCCAATCGGAATCCCGCCTTGAGCTTTGACGATTTGGATCGCCATGCAGCCGAGGCCTCCTGAAGCGCCCCAGATCAGCACGACATCGTTCGGTCGAACTGTGTGCGGAGGCCAGCCCATCAACATCCGGTAGGCAGTGGCACCGACGAGGGTCGGCGCGGCAGCTTCCTCCCACGTCAAATGCTTTGCCTTCGGCATGCACTGGTGATCTTGCACTTTCGTAAACTGCGCAAAGCTGCCCCAGTTGCTTTCGTATCCCCAGATACGGAAGGAGGGGTCGAACATCGGGTCCTCGCCCCGCTTCACCGCAGGGCAGTCGGGATCCCACTGACCACAGTGAATCACGACGTGGTCTCCCACCTTGACGTTTTTCACATTGCTTCCGACGGCCCACACCACGCCACTGGCGTCGCTACCGCCAATGTGGAAATCGCTCGGGTCGGCCCCCGACTTTTGCCGCGCGGCAATCACGTTGATCGGAACGCCCAAGGCGGCCCATACGTTGTTGAAATTAATTCCTGCGGCCATCACGTACACGAGAACTTCGTTCGGTTTCAGTTCAGGGACAGGAATCTTTTCGATCTGGAACGCTTTCATCGGTTCGCCAAAACGCTCCGCTCGAATCACCTGTGCGTACATATATTTCGGCACCACCCCGAGTGGGGGAATCTCGCCGATTTCGTAAATTTCCTTTGCGCTCATACAGCCTCCTCGTGCGAGCCGTTCGCTCGAAGTTTGCGGCCTTATGGCGAATCGCCAAAAGCAACGCAACTAACGCACCTCGTCATGTGCCTACGGGAAACCGCGCGGCACCCTTGCCCATCCGGGAGGCAAATCGGCTATGGAGGGCCTATGCATCAACCGCGGGTGAGCGTCTGCCGGGTGATCCACGCGAAGGACCTACGCGAAAGCGTGTGGGCCGCGGTGGAGCGGGCCATGGTCTTGGCCGGCTGGATGGACTCGATTCCACGCGGTGCCAACGTCGCTCTCAAGCCGAATCTGGGGTGGGATTTGTTCCTTCCGGGCGCCGTGACTTCACCTTGGGTCGTGGAGGGCGTGATCCGAACGATTCGTCCCCATGTCGGAGAGCTTTTCCTGATCGAATCCGATCAGGTTGTCGTCGACGTGAACAAGGCCTTTGCGCAAAGCGGGCTCGACCGAGTGTGCCGGGCGTACGATGTACGGTGGGTCAACATGACCCACCTCCCCTTGGTGGAAGTCGAAGTGCCTCAACCGCGCGCACTTCCGAAGATCGCAGTGCCCGAGATCCTCCTGCGCACCGTGCTGGTGACCATCCCGGTCATGAAGACGCACAACAAGACCACCATCACCGGCGCGTTAAAAAACCAGTGGGGCTGCCTCCCCATGTTTCGGCACCAGTATCATCTGGTGCTCGACGCAGCGTTGGCGGATATCAACCAGGTCGTGCGCCCGCAGTTTGCGGTCATGGACGCTACCGTTGCTTTGGAAGGCAACAGCCCGAAATCTGGCATCCCTCGCATTGTCGACCGGGTGTTGGCTTCGTCGGACCCCGTAGCGCTAGACAGCGTGGCCGCTTACCTCATGGGCTTCGCTCCGAGCCAAATTGGCCACTTGCAAGAGTGCGCTGCCGTAGGGCTCGGCCAAGCAACCCTCGACGAGATCGAGATGCTCGGCGATCCTGCGGAGCCACTGTCCCCGCCTTTCATACCTGCACGGCACAATCTCGTTTCGAGAATGGAACTGGTGCTGCGCCGCAATGCGCGCTTGCGCCCGTGGTTTTTCGACACGCCGTTGTTTCGTGTTTGTTGCGCCCTGACTCTTCTGTACTACGACGTGTGGTACCACGTATTGGGCATCGGGCGCCGGCGGCGCGACGCGGTGCTGCGGTCAGCCTACGGGGCCCAATGGCAGCTTCGCTAAGCCGGACACGCACGTTCGCGGTGCCGCGTTTGAGTCCAGGGGTTCGATCCGATAGGAAGCGCACCCGCAGATGCACATTGCAATCATCGGTGGCGGCGTAGCCGGCTTAGGGGTCGCCTATTTCTTGGCCCGAACTGGCTACGCCGTCGAAGTGTTCGAACAAGCGGCGGAACTTGGCGGTTTGGCGGGGACGTTCGACTTCGACGGATTCCGCGTGGAAAAGTACTACCACTTCATTTGCCGCGACGACCAACCTCTGCTCGCAATGCTCGCAGACTTAGGTCTCGCCGAAGAAGTCGACTGGAAGCCGGGCAGAATGCGGTTTGCCTTTGGTCCGCGCCTCTATCCGTTCGAAACGCCGTGGGACTTACTGCGCTTCGAACCTCTTTCCTTCATCGACCGCTTGCGCTTCGGAGCCGTGGTTGCCTGGTATCGCCGGCGCAACAACTGGCGTGCATACGAGCGACACACCGCGAGGGAATGGCTCCTAGCCCGGTTCGGCCGGGCTGCCTTCGAGACGATTTGGGCGCCTTTGCTGGAGTTAAAATTCGGCCGGTTTGCGAGCGAGGTTTCTGCAGCGTGGATTTGGCACCGCATCCACCGCTTGGCACGCTCACGCGATGGACTCTTGGGACAAGAGAAGCTCGGGTTCTTGCGGGGCGGGACGGACGTGCTCCTCAGTAGGCTCATTGCTCAACTGCGCGAGCGGGGCGTCGTTCTGCACACGCGGGCGCGAGTGGAGCGAATTCTCGTCGAGCACGGCCAGGTGTGCGGGATCCGCGTAGAAGGTGAGGACCGCCACTATGCCGCAGTGGTCTCTACCGTGCCTTTGCCCGTGCTCGCGCGGATCCTCGCCGAAGCACCAGCGGAATTTCTCCAGTACGCTCAAAGCATCGATTACCTCGCAGTTCTTTGCGTGCTCCTGCGCTTGCGCCAGCCGTTGTCGGACGGCTTTTGGATCAACGTGCACGCCGACGGGGTCCCCTTCACAGGGCTTATCGAATACACGAACCTGAATCCGCGCACAGACGCTGCCTCGCCATACTTGCTGTACGTACCCTACTACTTGGCTGCGGATGACGAGCGGTTTCAGTGGGAAGACGCGCGCATCGTTGACGATACGGTGCGCGGCTTGCAATTGCTGTTTCCCTCGTTCGCTCCCTCTCTCATTGCGGGTGTGCGCGTGTTTCGCGACCGTTACGCGCAGGCCGTATGCCGTAGGAACTTTTCGCGCTCGGTACCGGACCTGAGGGGCCCGTACCCTCGCCTGTATCTTACCGACTCGACCCAGCTTTACCCTGCGGATCGCACCATCAGCGGCATGTTCGGGCTCGCTCAGGACCTCGCGCGTCTTGTGGAAAGCGATCTACCCCTGCACCGTGGGGGAGCGGACAGTTCGGCGACACCCACCAAGATGCCATGAACACAGACAACCTGTACGAACACCGCTTTCCTGCCCATGTGCATGCGCAACGCGCACGCCTTTGGCAGGTGTTGTGCCGCCGGGTTCTCCAGAGGTTCATCCGGCCTGAAGATGTCGTCATCGACCTCGGTGCCGGGATGTGCGAGTTCATCAATCACGTGCAATGCAAGCGCAAAATCGCAATCGATGCGCACCCGCGGGCGCGCTCGTTCGCTGCCCCGGGCGTGCACGTCATCGTCGGGGACGTTTTGCAGGTGCTCGATCGCATTGGCGACGCCGTAACGGATGTTGTCTTCTGCAGCAATTTTCTCGAACACCTGCCCGACAAGAAGCACGTGAGTCGCGTGCTTGCGGAAGTGTATCGTATCCTCGTTCCCGGCGGCCGGTTGCTCGTGATCCAACCCAATATCCGCGTCGCCTATCGCGAGTACTGGGACTTTTTCGATCACTACGTACCCTTGAGCGATCGGAGTCTACGCGAGGCCGTAGAAGCAGCGGGCTTCGAAGTGATCTTGCTCAAGCCACGGTTTCTTCCTTTTACAACGGTGACCCGCTGGCCAAAGCCAGCCTGGCTCTTTCACCTGTACCTCTCCCTGCCGCCCCTGCAATGGTTGCTGGGCAAGCAGCTCCTGCTGGTGGCCGCTAAACCAGCGCGGGCCGAAGCGGCCACGGCGGAAACCGCGGCTTGACGAGCGCTACGCCGCACGTTCGGCGAGTTCGCTCCAATCGCCACTGATCCACGATCGCCGAGCCGCTTCCCCCGGGCACAACTGCGCAGAGACGGCCCAGAGCTTCATGAGAGCTACTTTTTTTGCAGCCCAGCTCTCGCAGCCCGGTCGGTCGGCCGATGGACGAGCGCGAACCAATTCTGTTCCAAGTGGGTGACGAGCTTGCGATCCGGCCACACCCACGCAGGGGAAGCGCTGCTGTCGGTCGGTCTGCCAAACCGACGGTCCAAGGCCCGGCGCACGTCGTTTGTCGAGTTCTTCCCTGTGTACACGAGCACCATCCAAAGGCGGCCATCCCAAATCCGGTACTCCACGTCCACGGGTTGCGGTAAATCGGGTTCGCGCACGCCTAGCCGCAGCCAACGCTGCACGCGCGGGTCGTCGAACGGAGCCGTCAGCGGTGGGGCAACCTGGATGTCGGGATACAGTTTCCGAAGCTCCTCGAGGGGCATACCCAAACGCTCCTGGCCCCACCCCTCTGGAGCCGCCGGGGCCGCAGCCGGCCCGAGTTCAGTTTCGGGTCGGCTGCGCACCTCCGGCTCGGCCACCACTGTCCCCGCCATCAGGGCCACGACCACCACGACCCACTTCCCCGTCGCCAACACCCGCAAACTCAACCAAATTTACCCGCCATTGTCCAGGGCACGCCCAGCAAGTAACTCGGTGTAGTACCACGCTTGTACGCCTGCGAGGTACACCCGGGGATCGTCGTTCATGCGAACATAACGGCCAGTACCGCTGGCGTTCGCACTCCCGAAGAACAAGCGAACTCGAGCTTGTGGGCCGCGAGCCTCCAGTTCCAAAGAAGCGACCGGTTCGTCTAAGCCGAACTTCCCCCATTCCGCTTTCGAGCCAGCAACGACGGGCCACGCGGGGCAAGCGCCGACGGCCTCGAACAACGCCGCGAGCAAGTCGCGGGGAACTTGTCGCTCGCCAAGAAACCACTCAGCGCCGCGGCGCTCGATGGTGCTCGCCCCTTCACGGCCGTGCACCACCAGTCGCACGAGCTGATCTTCGTGTGGCATGCACGATCGCAGTTCCTGAGTTTGGGCTTGTCGTTCCACAACGGGGGTAGGACCCGTCGCGTGATACGACAGCGCTAACACCGCAAAAGCGACCCACGAAACAGCCACCCGGATCCAAAGTCGACGACGCCATACCGGCCAATGCGTGCCTGGAGTCGCGCGGACGGGGACCAACCTTTGTCCGCCCATTTACGCCCTCCGGCGCCGCCACCACACTGCCAGACCCAACAACGCCAACGCTGCGGGTTCTCCCACGGCAAAGGTCCAAAACAATCGCTCCGCTTGAGCTGCAGTGAGAAAAAACACCTGAATCCCTTGCTGACGCTCGGGCGGCCGCGGCCCCAGCCATGCCGCATCGTCAGCAAGCCAATTCGCCACGTTCAACAAGAAATCGCGATTGCCGAGGTAGTCGAGAAATTCATCGCGGGCGAAATCTGCGTCGCCAACGACGACCATCCGGCTGCCATTGTTCCCCACCAGCGCCCCCGCCATGGGAAACGGGCCGTGGCGTTCGCTCTCCAGCTGCCAGCGTCCTTGCTGAAGAACCTCCACCCGCGCAGTTGGGGAACTAAAAAGCAAAACCCAGGCAGATGTTCCGTCGGGCTCATCGATCGCTAACGTGGTTGCGTGCGACAACAACACTGGCTTGGATAGTGCCGCTGTGACGGGGTGGTCGGCGGCTAGGCCCGGGGCCACCACCGAGTACGGATCGCCAGCTACCATGCGTGCTCGCGCATCCAGAACCGCAGTGCATTCGACCGACACGCCCACACCCTTCAGCCAGCTCACCAGTTCGGGGTTCTCGGTACAGGTCGTCGGCTCCACTGCAACCAAGGCCCGGCCGCCTCTCTGGAGGTGTGAGCGAAGCACGGACACCGCACTGTCCGCAGGCGCAAACAGCACTACTACGCTTTGGGGATCGAGCTGGGCGCCGCCTGGGTGACCCGGCTCGACCGAAAAACCTTCTTGGCGCAGTGCGGCGATGGCGCGTCCGTAGCTGTCCGAACTCATCGCACCGTTTTCCGGCTGAATCAGGAACACCCGTGGAGAACTCTTTCGCGCCAAGGCTGACAAGCTTGCAAGCAACACGGGGAGCCTCGGGTTGTGCACGACACGCCGGCGCCCGCTGCTCTCGAGCACCAGCGTTGGGGCGCTCTGCACGCCAAATTGGCGCGCCCGTGTCGGTTCGCGGTCGATGTCCAAGATGGTCACGTGCAGGGCTGGCGCGACCCGGGCAAGCTCGTTGAGCCAGAACTCCACTGCGGCTGTATCCGCGACTCCCGTTCGTACGAAGGCAGTGACAAACATCGGCTCGCTCAACGATGCAACCATTTGGTATGCCTCGGCCGGTAGCGTGTACCGCGCATCGGGAGTCGTGTCCCATTGCCAAGTGGCTCTCTCCGACCACAGTTGAACGACTCCCAAGCACCCGGCCACCGCGACGGTATGGAGCAACGTGGCGACCCAACCTTCCCACCGGTGCATTGTCAGCGACCTCGCCACTGACGGGCGCCAAGAACCTTCACCGCCAGAAACAAGAACAGCACACAAAACTCTACAAGGAACACGACGTCTCCCAGCCGGACCAGCCCGCGCGCGAAACTCTCGAACCGATCGAACAAGGACACGCGCCGGAACACCTGCAACCACCACTCGCTGGCGGCGGCTTCGTTCCAAGTCAGGAGCCACGACCACACCAGCAGACCATACGTTGCTGCGCTGGCCACGACTTGGCTCGCGGTAAGGGCCGAAACGCAGATGCCTGCAGCCACGAACCCCGCACCCAACAGCCAAAGGCCGGCAAAGCCTGCCACAGCGGGAGCCCACGGCAGCGGGGCCAATCCACCCAGTGCCACGACGAAGGGGAACAACAGTCCTAGGAGTGCAGTAACGACCAACATTGCAGCTGCCCACTTGGCCAGCACGACTTGCAGATCGCTTACCGGCAAGGTCAGCAACAACTCCAACGTGCCGCTACGTCGCTCCTCAGCGAACGAACGCATGGTCAGTAGCGGGCAAAGCAACAACAACACGGTGGAGACCGAGTACGGTGCGCCCGCTAGAAACGCGAACCAAAAACTACCCAAGACGTTCCAACCAACCCCGTACTGGCTGTACAAAACCAGCCGCGTGTAAAAAAAGAAGCCGCACAGGGCGACAAACACCGCGGCTACGACGTACGTGAGAGGGCTCACTGCGTACAGATACAGTTCCTTGCGGAGTAAATTCAGAAATTGCATCACCGGCTCGGAGAAAAACGCCCGAGAGAGGAAGTTCCTGGCTTTCCGAATTTACACCCAGCCCAGAAAGCGCAACGCAACGGCGGAAGCCGCTCCCACTGCCAGGCCCCACTGCAAGTCGTTGTACAGAACGAATTCAGCCCCGCGGGTTCTCTCGCTGACATAGGCCCGGACCAACAGCAACCCCGCAACCACCGCTAGTGCGGCAACCAAGCCCGGTGCCGGTTCTTGCCCCCGCATGCGAGCGACCTCCTGCGACATCGCGAACAGCGTAGGCACCGACGCCCCGATTGCGCCAATTCGCAGCAGCCGGGTTACGCTCATTTCCCTCGCGACTCCTGGTTTGGGCCTTCCGCCGCACGGGCGCGCGAGAGCAGCTCTTGTGCCGTACGGTCACCCGCGCGGGCTCGTTGCAGCAAGCGACGGTGTCGCCAGGGCTTCGCAACAAACTCGTCGAGCAAAACGAGCACCAAGCTGTAACCGATCACAATGGCGATGGCCAAGCCCAACGACCAGCGCATGGCATCACCTCAATCCTGCGGTGCAACCTTCGCTGCTTCCCGCACCAGGAATCGCGGGCGCAAACGAATGAGCAAGACCGGCAACAACGTCACGGCGCCAACGTAGCTGATCGCCATCCACAAGGCCAACAACGAACCCATCTCCGCGTTGAAGCGGATGCTCGAAAGCGACCACAGAGCGGTCACCAACGTCATCGACAGCGCTGTGAACGACACTGCCTTGCCCGAAGTGAGCAACGCAGCGCGCACCGCCTGCTCGACGTTACCAGAGGACCGGATTTCTTCGATTGCCCGGCTGACGATGTAGAGGCCGTAATCGATTCCAAACCCGACCCCGACGGTCACTAAGGGCAACGTATGGATATTGATGCCGATGTTACGCCCGGCCATGTACGCATTGACTAACAAGTTGGCGAGCATCAGCGGCCCAAGGAGGAACAACGGGGCGGCAAACGACCGATACGTGAACAACACAATCACGTACATCGTGGCAAACCCAAGCACGTTCATGAGCACATCGTTCCGGAACAGCTCTTCGTTCGCAGCCGCGAGCACCCCGATCAGCCCGCCCGCGAGCTTGAACACTGCTTTCCACGGGGCGACGACCGTGATCTCCACGACGGATCCGTTGCGCTCCAACGCGAAATCGATGAGCGACGCATTGGCAGTTTCCACGGTCAGTGCAGAGCGAAAGCTTGCGAGATCGCCCACCGGTGTACGCCCGACGCGCACGATGCGGTCGCCGCGTTGGAACGGTCCCGGCCCTGCGTGCTCCGCGGTGGACACGAGCCACGACGGGCCAGCCTGTTCCCACCGCACTGCATCGGACACCGAAGAGATGATGGTGCGTCCTTTGTCCTCTTCCACCTCGATGCCGAGATCTTCGAGCTGGCCGGAAAAGATGAAATCCTTGCAGCGCCGCAAAATCCGGCGAATGTTTTCGCCCTTGTGGTCCTTGCAAAAGAACGTGACGTGCGCGGTGGTGTAACTTGGATCTACGTACTTCGCAGTTTCGGTGGGCGGGGAACCCGAGAAGTAAATGAAAAACAATCCTCCCACATCCACCCAATTGTTCGGAATCACACCCCACTTTGGTTCCAGCTCGTGGAACACCGAATTCACTGCCCGAATGATATCCGCCAACGAGAAGCTGTAGCCCACGCTTGGATCGCGTTCCAAGGTGCGCTGGAAGCGTTCCATTCGGCGCAAGGTAGCCGGATCTTTCATCGCATCGCGGTCGAGTCCCTCGGCCACGACAATCAGTGGTTCCACGCCACCAAATTTGTCTTGGATGCGTTGATGGGAAACGTTGTAAGGCGAGTCGGGCCAAAGCAAGGGTGACGCTGACGTCGGGTCGCCAATGATGAGGCCACGCACGAAATACCCTGCAACCGCCGCAGCGACAAGCCAAAACGCCAGAACCGCAAGTTGGCCACGACGGCTCAGAATCGCGTCAACCGCACGCGTCACAACGCGGCGGAAGATTCCCTCGTCGCGAACGAGCACGATCTCGGGTTCCGGAGCTTTGAGGTAGTAGTAGACGATGGGATTCAGCAGCAGTTCCGAAACGGTGATTGCGAAAATCCAAAAAGACGCAGTGATGGCAAGCTTCTGCAACATCACTACGGGCACCAGCAAAATCACCAGGACACCGAGAGCGTCGGTGGTAATCCCGGAAAAGGTCGGCACGAACAGCTCGGCAAAGGCCGCCACAATGGCGCGCCGCTTGTTCCAGCCGTGGCGCTCGAATTCTTCGTAGTACCGGTCGTGCATTTGAACCGAGTGGCTGACCGCACGTGCGGTAATCAAAAACGGCATCACCAGCATCAGCGGGTCGAGCGAGAACCCGATAAGCTCGATGAACCCAAGGCCCCAAAAAGCGGCAATGATCCCCGTGATGGTGGGACGCAAGGCTCCACGCCAATCGTGAAAATACAGCCAGCGCAGCAACCACTCGATGCAATACGCCAGCACGAACACCAAGAGTACGTCACTGGCGTAGTGGTACACCCAGCCGTACAGGCGGGGTTCTCCGGCTACGAAGATTTCCGTGTTTTCGTCGCGGTACGGGGCAACGACTCGTTCGTTGACCTCGTCGAAGATCCGGCGATAGTCCAGGCGGCCCTCGATAAAGTTGGCACGGATCAGGGCGGCCTTGTCGTCCAACGAAACCAAAATGCCGTAGATGTTCTCGGCGCTGTGCACGATCCGGCGAATCTCGTCCGCCTGCTCCTGCGTCTTCACCTCGCCCAACATCACAGGGGTGGCCCGCATGGTGCCCCCCGCCGCAACTTTGAGGTAACGAACCGTGCGGTGCGCAATCGACTCGATTTGGTTGTGGTTCACGCCATAGACCGTGTCGATGGCCTCGGTCATGCGCCAAATCTTGTTCAGCGTCTCGGGGGTGAAGATCGTGCCTTCTTTCACCTCCACCATGACCATGATGTTGTTCGCTCCACCGAACGTGCCGGCAAAGCGGTTGTGGATTTTGATGTACGGGTGGCTCTGCGGAAGCAGTTCGCCAAAGCTGGTGACCAACCGAAGTTGGAACGCACAGTAGGCAAAGAAACCGGTGAGCAAGAGGACACCGATGGTGACCGGGAGGCGGTAGTCGATGAGGCGCTCCCCTAGCCAGTACAGGAGCCGCTTTTCTTCAGCGACTTGATACTCCATCGCCATGGGTCCGTGTCTCCTCGTCTGGTTATCCCAGCGCAGGCATCCACACGCGCCCACCATCGCGCGTGTACAAAATCAACCCGTAGCCACCCACGATCCAACCAATTTGATCGTTCCACCAAGTCACGCTGCGCAACCACGTGGCGACATCCATGCCCAAAGACGTCGCTTTCCACGGCTCGCCCGGCACCGCACGACGAAGCACTTGCCCAGAAGAACCGACAATCCACCCGGTACCATCGGGAAACAAAAACGGGGCAAAGAGCGGGTCGGTCAGGGCCAAGTCGGAGCTCACCGTATCGAGCTTCCAGGTTGTTCCACCGTCGAGCGAGCGGGCGATTTTGCCTTCGAGTCCTACCGCAATCCCCTCGTTTTGCGGGGTAAACTGCACTCCGAAAAACGTTGGGATGTCCAGCACGTCAACAATTTCCGGACCGAGAAGACTCGTTTCCCGTGCGTGCCAAGTTTGTCCCCCATCGGTGGTTTGAAACAACCTGCCAAACTCCCCACTAACCCACCCACGTTCCCGATCTAAGAAAAACACGTCATAAAGGATGGGATCTTGTTCGGCTAATGCCTGGTCAGCCGTGAGCTTCTCTCCGGTCGCGCTGCCAATTTTGTGCAAAGTCCAGGTGCGGCCGCCGTCACGGGTGTGAACTGCAAGCGACCGATCGCCCACCGCCCAGCCAAATTCTGCATCGACAAAGTGCACGGAAAACAAGTACGCATTCGTGTTCGTTTGTTGGCGGCTCCAAGACAGCCCGCCGTCCTCGGTATGCAAGACGATGCCATCCTGCCCCGAGATCCAGCCCCGTTTGGCGTCGACAAAGCGCACCCGATACAGCGCTTCGCTCGTGCCGCTGGGAATCCGAGTCCAGCTAAAGCCCCCGTCCGCGGTGCGAAGAATTTTCCCCCCGTAACCAACAACGACGGCCGTGTCCGCATCGAGCGCCGCCACATCGAAGAACTTGTCGCTAATGGAGATCAGCCGTTCCGGCAAAGCGGGCAACGGCTCCTCGACACGGTGGCAACCGGTGACCAGGAGGAACGAGGTCACAACACACACCACAAGACATCGCCGCACCCGCACGCTGCGCGGTTGGTTCCACATGCCTCACGCCCTTGTGCAAGCCAAATACCACAAACGAACTCCACGCCAACACAATTCGACGTGTCGGGCGATGCTGCAAAACTCGGAAGAAATCGAGAAACGCTTGTCCTATTGCATCGGTTCCGTCCACCACGAGCACAGCGGCTTCGGCGAACGACACTTTCGCCGTGCGGAACGAACACCAAGGTTCGCCCCGGCCAACTCCTTCCTTTCTATTTGTTCGAGGATCCGCGTTCGATGCGCGGCGGCAAAAGTGCGCGGAGACTACGTCCGCCCTTCCGGCTACGTCGCTTTGGCACGGCGGAAGTGAGCGGCCCCACACTCACCCGCCAAGGCGGCCATCGAAAGCGGCTCGCGAGCGTTCCGATACCCGCATCATTGTACGCAGAATCTCGGCCCTAAGATCGCGGAGAGCTATGTGCGCTGCTGACCCCGTGAAGACGCGGTTGGCCGCGATCAGGTGGAACAGGTTTTGGGGACACGGGCTTCGCACGTTCTGCCATCGGGACGAACCGCGCCACGCACGGCTCCGACCTACCATTTAACTGACGAGCATGGTTCGATGCGCCACCGACGGTGGAAGCTGGGCGACTCGTCCAAAACCTTCGCCCGGTGCGAACGCAGCGCAACGGCTGACGAACCACGCACCTGGAACGAGTTGCTTACACTTCCGGTGGCGTTACCCCGACAACAATCTCGATTCCAAGGCGGGCTGCGGTTTCGCGCGCTTTGACATCGGCATAAGGAGTAACCATGAGTTTCCGCGTGGCTCGCACCCCGGTACTCGCCTCGTAAACGGCAGCCTTGCGCGCGAACACGGTCACATCTGCGGCGGATACGGACGACTTGATTTCGACTAACACGTGCATGCCGTCGCGGACTACGGCGTCGAGCTCCACGTCCGCCGGGTAGCCAAAAATCTCTCCCTGCTCGTCCCGCCCCCGCCAGTGCTCCACGCGCACTCCTGGCTGCTCGGTGAACAAAGTCCTCACCGCCTCGCGAAACGTTTCCTCGGCCAGAAGCCCCCAGCGTGCCCCGATGCCGCCCAACGTCCGCTGCAACGTGTCGATATCCCTACCTCGTGCTTCCAACAGCTGGCCTTGCACCTCGACTCGCTCCACCAACTTTTCGACTACCAGCGTGAGCCGCTCGAGCCGGTCGCTGTGTTCGGCCAAGATCCGACCGTGCTCCTCCAACCGCCGGCCTTGCTCCTCCACAGCTTTGGTCAGTCGCTCCAACCGCTCTCCGTGCTCCGCCAGGATACGGCTGTGCTCCTCCAACCGCCGCCCCTGCTCCTCTACAGCTTTGGTCAGTCGCTCCAACCGCTCCCCATGCTCCGCAAGGATACGGCTGTGCTCCTCCAGCCGCCGCCCCTGCTCTTCCACAGCGACCGTCAATCGCTCCAGTCGCTCTCCCTGCTCCGCCAAGGTACGGGTGTGCTCCTCTACTGCCGCAGTGAGCCGCTCCAGCCGTTCGCCCTGTTCCGTGAGAATCCGCCCCTGTTCCTCCAGCCGCCGCCCCTGCTCCTCCACAGCGACCGTCAATCGCTCCAGCCGTTCTCCATGCTCCGCCAAGGTACGGGTGTGCTCCTCTACTGCTGCAGTGAGCCGCTCCAGCCGCTCGCCCTGTTCCGTGAGAATCCGCCCCTGTTCCTCCAACCGCCGGCCCTGCTCTTCCGCGTGTGCACTAAATACACGGCGCATCTCGCGGAGCTCGGCAAGCAAAGCAGCCGTCTCTTCCCGGGTCGTAAAGTATTCGCTCAAGCTGGCAAACACCTGCGCCCGGACCTCCGGGTCTTCGCGCAAAAGGCGCGGCAACTCCTCGCGCAAGATTGTTCGCCAGTCACGCTTCCGCGTGCGAGTTGCCGAAGGGGCCATGTCCTTCATCTACCGCAGCCCGAGGGTTGGCCACAAGACGGCACAGGCCGACTGAAACCCACGAATGTGGACAGCAAGACCCTCGAGGCGGGATCCCGAGCCGAGAGCTTCGCGGAAACATGTTTGCGAGTTCGCGTTGTCCGCCTAGCTCGCGCGACGCCGGAAAAGACCGGTTTGTTGGCGCTCGCGGTGCAGCCGGCGGTCGCTCCCCTTCGCAGCGTAAGCCACGCGGACCTCGGGGCGCCCGCAGTTGGGGGCACCGCCCGCAGTAGCCGGTAAGGGTACGCGCAATCGGAGGGGCGCCGAGGGGCGTCCTAAACTCTGCCGACCAAGGCGCGCTGCCGCAGATAGTGGTCGGCTAAAACCAGCAAAGCCATGGCTTCTACCATGGGCACGGCCCGAGGAAGCACACACGGATCGTGGCGGCCTTTACCTTGGATTTTTGCTGGCCGCCCTTCACGGTCGACAGTGTTTTGCTCTGCGGCAATGGTTGCAGTGGGTTTGAACGCAACCCGGAAGTAAATCTCCTCGCCGTTGCTGATCCCTCCTTGAACTCCGCCCGAGCGGTTCGTTGCTGTGCGGATCCGCCCACTTGCATCGGTCACAAAGGGATCGTTGTGTTCCAGTCCGGTCAGTCGCGTTCCGGCGAAACCACTGCCGATCTCGAATCCTTTCGATGCTGGCAAGGACAGCATCGCCTTCGCCAGGTCGGCCTCGAGGCGATCGAACACTGGCTCGCCCAACCCCGGGGGCACGTTCCGACAAACGCACTCGACGACCCCGCCGAGAGAGTTGCCCTCGCGCCGGGCAGCCTCGATGCGTTCCGCCATCCGTGCTGCGGCTTCAGCGTCGGGACAGCGCACGGGATTGGACTCCACTTGATCGATCGTAACCTTTCCACGGTCTACGTTCGCCTCGATGGTGTGCACACTATGCACCCACGCAAGCACTTCCACCCCGGCAAGTTCCTTCAATAGCTTCCGTGCGATCGCGCCGGCAGCCACGCGGCCCACCGTTTCGCGAGCAGATGCACGCCCACCACCTTGCCAGTTGCGAATGCCGTACTTCGCCTCGTACGTGTAATCCGCATGCGACGGGCGATACAGTTCTTTGAATCCCTCGTAAGCCGAGGGCCGCGCATCAGTGTTCCGCACCAGGATGGCGATCGGCGTGCCCAGGGTCATCCCTTCGAACACGCCCGAAAGAAGCTCGGCTCGATCGGCTTCTTGTCGGGCAGTCGTCAATCGGCTCTGGCCCGGACGCCGCCGATCCAGATCCCGCTGGATGTCTTCGACACTCAACGGAAGCCGGGGCGGGCACCCGTCGACCACCACACCCACGGCACCCCCGTGGGATTCCCCAAACGTACTGACCCGGAAGAGATGGCCGAAAATCGAGCCCATGCCGTCGGCACCTTAGGAGAGGCAGGCAGCGCACTCAAGCGACCGCTTAGCCCGTTCAATCTTCTTCGACTTCGCCCAGCTGCTTGCCTGCACGGGAGCGCGCTCTGGCCTTCTCCAACACCTCGGGAGGCACCGGATCGGCCTTCTGCATTCCCCAACGAAGAAGGCTCGGAAAGGCCAAGCGGAGGAACCGTGCACTCATGAGCATCGGGTTCCTTCGCGGCACGGTTACCTCGTAAAGCCGGCGCTGGATGCAATCGAAGATCGCCTCGACCACGATCGATGGTGGGTACTTCTTGCCCCGATACGATGGAGGCTCATCCTCCTTGAGCCAGATTTCTGTGTCGATGGGACCAGGATGCACCAACACTACGTGGATGTTCGACCCTTCGAGGTCGTGCCACAACCCCTCGGTGAACGCACTCAGAGCGGCTTTCGAGGCGGCATACAGGGCCTCCCGCGGCGGGGTGACTTTCGCTGCAAAGGAGGAAACGTTGACAATGTTTCCACCGCCTTGGCGCAGCATCGCTGGAATCGCAGCAAACGTGGTCCATACCGCCGAAAGAAAGTTGATGCGCATGACCGCCTCCGCTTCCTCGGCGCGTGTGTGGTACACATGCTTGTGTTTGGAAATTGCGGCGTTGTTGACCAACACGTCGATCCGCCCTAGGCGCTCCAGCGTCGTAGCCACGATGCTCTCTGCAAACGCTCGGTCGCCAACGTCGCCCGCCAAGAAAAAGGATTCCGGCGTATGCTTTCGGCAGTTGGCAATGACTGCGTCGAGCAGGTGGGCACGGCGAGCGACCGCTACCACCGTTGCTCCTCGCTCGGCAAACATCTGCGCCGCTTCGGCACCGATACCCGAAGATGCTCCGGTGATGAGGACAACCTTGCCGGCAAATGTCTCGGCCACCTTCCTCATGCGGGATGCACAAACCCTTACACCGTGCGCACGCTCCGACACAAGCAGTGCCTCTCGCTGCCCTGCTCCCAGTACACCGTCGGACGCGACCTGTTCCGGGCGCGCAACACTCCGACCCCGTTGCCACAATGCGATAGCGACAGCCCCGTAAACGAATCGAAGATCAGCTCGCCCGCCGCGCTGCCAAGGCCGCCGAGGTGTCCGCGTCTCACCTGCCCTTGCGGAACCTGGGCCCACCGCCACGAACAGCTCACACATGGCGCCGAGCATTCATTTGGCTCCCGGATGCCCATCGTGGGGCGACTTGGCGGGTCAGCGCATTCGTCTTATCGCGGCATGACCCTTCGTGATCTCCGCGTCGGCGGTTGGCCACCCTTGAATTTCCAGGCGCCCGAACCACACGGCCGCAGATCGCGCTCACCCGCTTTTGCCCAGAGCAAGCAAGTAACGCAGCGTCGTTCGCACGCCAAAGCCAGTAGCCCCGCGCGGGTGACAGGCAAAAGGCTTGTCGGTACTTGCCGTACTCGAGAAGTCGATGTGGGCCCACGGCACGCCACCCGTAAACTCGCGCAAGAACAGGCCGCCGATAATCGTTCCCGCTCCGCCCTCGCCAATGTTTTTGAGATCGGCCACCGGGCTTTGTAACTCGTGGCGATAGTCCTCCACTAACGGGAGCTCCCACAGATTCTCGCCGCACGCCTGTCCCGCCGCAATCAGGGCAGCAACCAACTCGCGGTTTGTGCCCATAACCGCGGCATAGCGAGTGCCAAGGGCCGTACGTACCGCCCCGGTCAGAGTCGCGAAATCGATGAGCACATCCGGCTTGCCCTCCACCGCGTAGGACAAGGCGTCCGCCAGCACCAAGCGGCCTTCCGCATCGGTGTTGACTACTTCTACGGTTTTTCCGTTGCGCGCGTGCAACACGTCACCAGGGCGCAACGCTCGCCCGCTCGGCATATTTTCGGCTGCCGCTACGTATCCGCGCACTTCCACACCCACACCCAGGGCGCGCACAGCCGACATGACGCCTAACACGACGGCTGCGCCTGCCATGTCGCGCTTCATCGTGGTCATGCTGTCGCCCGTCTTGAGGTTCAGCCCGCCACTGTCGAAGGTGATTCCCTTCCCGGCAATCGCGACGACCTTGTTCGCCCGCGGTGGGCGGTACACGAGCTCGATCAGGCAGGGGGGTTGTTCGCTCCCTTGGGCGACACCGAGAATACAACCCATCCGGGATCGACGCAGCGCTGGTGCATCGAGAACGCGTACCCGCAGGTTCTGCTCGCGCCCCAAGCGCTTTGCTTCGTTTGCCAAGTACGCCGGCGTCACCACCGCGGCTGGGCGGTTGACTAAATCACGCGCGTAGCAGGTCGCCTCCGCAAGCCGCTCGGCTTGCGCAATCGCTTCTTTCGTCTCGGAACTCGGCGTTCCCATGAGAACAACGCGTTCCACCGACGGCTTGCGCTGTCCGTTCGTGCTCTTGAACTCCTCGAACCGATACGTGGCCAGGATCATGCCCTCGACAACCGTGCCAACCGTAGCCGCGTGATTGTGCGCAGCCGGAAGCGCCACTCCAACCTGAGACACGGATAACTCCTGAGCCCGAGTGGCCGCCGCGTGCGCGACGCGATACCAAGTCGCTGCACCATCACCGGTGCCGATGCCCAACAAGAGAATCCAGCGGTACGGCAGCTGACCGTGCGTTTGAAACAGCGCCTGTTCTCCGTCCTGGCCCTTAAAACCTTGCTGTCGCACTTCGGGAATCACTGAGCCGCGGAGGGTTTTGTCGAGTTCTGCAACGACTCCCGTTTTCCAATCGGCCGTCGTTGGCACCACGAGCAAATCGACGGCAAGCTTCTCCACTGGCAGCGATGACACCACAACTTTCATCTGGACTCCTCGCGAGTTTTCACGCCCCATCGTCACTGTGGCGGCGCAAATAGTCCAACAGTACCTGTCGCTCCTCCGGGGTGAGCGGCGGGATTCCACGACGCACCATCTCGCCTTGCATCATTTCCACTTTCACCTTCCACATTTCGAACTTCATCAGGCTCGGCGCATACAAGCGGTGGCACGTGTTACAGCGGGCGGCGTATAACTTTGCCCCGGGGGACTCAGGCTCCGGCAATTTGGCATTACATGCGACCAGGGACGCGGTCACCCACAGCGCCGCAATCCAAACGGTGGGGAAGTGCCGGGTGTCATCGGCCTTCATCGATCCCGATAATACGCAGTCTGCCCAAGAGTCTCCGCGACGCCAACTTCGATCGCCCCCGCTACTTGGATGCCGTCGCGTTCCAGCTCCCGTCGAATTTCGCCAGCCAAATAGCGTGCAAGCTCTTCGGCGGAGGTGTGCACGATCGGTAGAAGCAGCACGTCCTTCGCTGGGAAGGAAAACTCGTCGTCCTCGAACCGCACCACCACCTGGGAACCACGAGTTTCGATCGCCAAGCAATCGCTTTGGGCCGGAAGGAGCATCCGTTCGTCGAGTCGTTCGCAAACTCTCCTGGCCACGCTTTTCACGATACTAAAATCCAAGACGTATCCCTGCTCGCCGAGATCCCCTTCAATTTGCACGGAAACCCCGTAGTTGTGGCCATGCAACGCTTCCCGGAAGCCCTTGTACGCGATGAAATGGGCGGCGTTGAACTTGAGGTAGTCCTTGCTCACGTACACGCGAAATTGCTTTCGTTCTGACATCGAAGGTCTCCACTTGGCCACAAGGTCGCCCACGCTTGCAACGCTGTGCGGAGGCCTGTGCGCGCCGTGGGGCACTGATACCTAACTGCACTTCGGCACGAGTCAACCGCCGGCGCGCTCGAACCTCACCCACCGGAGCCTACGTGGCCCACCACTCCTGCACGACTTGTGTCGCCGACCTGTTCAGGGGCACCGGTACCACCACTGGCTTCGCGCTCGCCATCTCGACGGCGGCGGTTCCGCTGCGTTCAGCGACCAGTAGGAACGCCACGACCTCATGCACCCGATGGCGCCGCAAGTGGCGGAGCCAACGCTGCACTTCGCGCTCGTAACTTTCCAACCCTTCGGCCAGCGCAAAAGCAGCTTGGGTGGTCGCATACGCGACGGCGTCCGACCGATCCAACTCGACCAACAAACAACGACCGTCGAACCCGCGAAGCCATCGTTGCGCGCGCTCAAGCAATGATTCTCCCTCACGAAGCCCGACATGCCCAATGGTGAGCGCCCGGCCCTGGAATCGCAGGTGCCGTCGCCAGCCTCGAACCACACGCGCCAAAACCGCATCGCCTGTGGGTCCGCCACTGTGATAGCGTGGCCCTCGATTGTACGGCGAGCAAACGAACGGCGGGTTGGCCACGATGACGTCAAACGATCGAGACCCCACTGGCGCATAGAGGTTTCCTTCAATCACAACCAAACGAAGCCGATTCGCTGCTGCATTCAAACTGGCAAGTTCTACAGCGCGCGGATCGACGTCGACCGCCCAAACTTTCGCCCCTCGGCGTGCAGCGATGAGCGCCAACACCCCAGAACCAGTACACAGGTCCAAAACTTCTTGCCCTCCAGCGACCGGTAAAAGCTCGGCCAACAGTAACGAGTCGAAACTCGGCGGGTACACTGGCCCACCTCCATGTTGCACCAGGCGCGATGGCAGGGGCGACTCGAAGCGACGATCGGCCCAGATTAGAAGTTCATCCACGGGCTCGACCCTGAGGCAGCTTTCCACCCCCTGCCCTCGCCGCTGCAAGAGGCCAAGACGTAAAGCAGGCGCGACGAAGGAACCCGCATGTGCTTCGGCAAGTGCCCGCGGAACTGCGTCTTCCAGCCAAAAGAGGCGCAAGGCGATCGCCAAAGAGTCTTCCTGCGCTCGAAGCCGGATCGACCAGCTCAGCCGATCGGTTACATGAAGCTCGTCGGCATGGCGAACGCCAAACCGCTCGCGAAGAGCATCCGCGTTGTATCCCACAGTGCGAAGCCATCGGTTCCAAGCCTGGAGGCACTGAATTGCCTCGCCACGGGGAACCACGGGGCGACGGGGACTCGTCGTGACCAATGGATTTACGCCCATTCGTGACTTCTTATCCCTCCGCGCGGCGACTGAAAACCATCCCAACTCATCCGCGAACGGGAGCACCACGGGACATTCTCTTCTCGCCCGGCCTGTGTGACCCATGGCGGCGGACTCAAGGCGAGGGAAGTCGTGTATTTCTGGATCCGAAAGGCGTCGCGAACGCAGTCTGGCAAGACCCGCACTCTTGTGCCGCGACCTGCAAGCAGACGTTTCTATCTCGGATACCGTCCCAAGCTCGCAGCCCGACGCGACACTCGATCGACGTCGCCGGTCTTTGCCCTCGCAAGCATCGGCAGACGACATGCGGAACGACCCCAGCCATCGTCGACTGGGAGTCGGCCCCTGCTGCCTCGAGAAGTTCAGCCAGGAACCACCACGCGCCAGCGCGCCCTCGCTGGAATCCTGGTCGTTGCTCAGTGGAAAGCAGCGCTCACGTCGAAGTGCACCCGTTCTTCCCGGCCACACCCACGACACACCATGCGAGCCACCCGAAACCGCCGTTCCCCAACGCTGCGCGAAAACTCCCCGACGCGCCGTGCATCTTCCCCGCAAACACTGCAACGGTACTGCTGCAAAACCGCGTCGATTTCGTCGAAGCGCCGCACCACCATGGCACGTTCAATGGTGGCACCTGGCCGTCGGCTGCGCTGGATGCGCTCTTGCCAACGACGCACGGCCATGCCCACGAGAGCAGCGACGATGGCCAGCGTGAACAGGATACTCCACATGCTTCAGGCCTGATGGACCCGACCTTCGAGCAGTTGCAAGGCACGGTCAAGCTGCTCGTGCGAACCCACGAGCACGAGAATATCGCCACCCCGGATCGGCTCGTCAGGCGGCGGATTCGTAATCGGTTTGCCATCGCGCACGATCGCGATCACGGTCGCCCCGGTTTCCTTCCGTATCCGCAAGTCTCGCAGGGTCATTCCGCAGATGGGAGAGTCGCGTGCAACGAGGAACGACTCCGTCAGGGTCGCGGCGAGGATGGCGTCGAGTTGATCGAGCGTCTGCCGGGGCAACTCCACGCCGCGCAGCATGCTGTACCCCTCGCTGCGGATCAGGTCGATTTGCGCGTTGATGATATTGCGCGGCACGCGCAACCTGCGCAACACGCGAGCAAAGATTTCCACCGAGGTCTCGAATTCCTCCGGAATCACCTCGGTGGCCCCCAGGCGTCGGAGCTCCTCGATTTCCGCAACGTAACGAGTGCGCACGATGATGGGCACCTCGGGCGCCAAGTGTCGTACATGCGAAACAATCCGCCGAGTCGCTGCCGCATCGGAAATGGCAATCACAACGACTTGAGCTCGGTCGACCCCGGCGGCACGCAAAACTTGCGGCTTGGTGGCATCTCCGTAGATGACGGGAGCGTTTTCCACGCGCGCAGCCCGCGTGCGGCGCGGGTCTAATTCCACGACCACGAACGGAATGCCCGTCGCCCGCAACACCCGCGCGAGGTTTTCGCCGTTCAAGCCAAAGCCCACGATGACCACATGCCGCGCTCGAGCGTCTGCCGCTTCACCCTGGTGCCTGCGTGTTCGCTTACGCCCACGGCTACGCTCGTACCATGCCCACAGGCGCTCGCTCCCGGCGACGAGGAAGGGGGCAGGAAGCATGGTCAACACTGCTACAGCAACAAAGCGTTCGTACGTGGCCACGTCCAAAGCCTGCCATTCCAACGCAGCCCTCAGGAGTACGAAGGCAAGCTCGCTCATGGAGGCAAGCGCAAGTGCGACGTGGAACGCCACTCGATCCGAGCGATACAGGAGCCAAACGATCACGAATACGATTGCGGCTTTGCCCGCCAACACCAGCGCCGCGCTCGCTACAAAAAACGGCCACTCGGCCAGCACCGCACCGACGGGCACCAGCATGCCAATGGAGATGAAAAAAATGCTGTTCAGCGTATCACGAAACGGAAGTACATCCGCGACCACCGCGTGGCTGTACTCCGATTCACTAATGACCAAGCCCGCAATGAGCGCCCCCATCGCAAACGACAGGCCGAACTGCGCAGCAACCCAGGCGGTTCCCAACGCCACCACCACGATGGTGCCGGTAAAAACCTCGCGGCTACGCATGGCGACTACCTGACGCAGCACCGTTGGGAGAAGCAGACGCGCCGCGACTACGATGATCACCAGTCCGATCACCGACTGGCCGAGAACCCTCAGCACGGCTTCCCAAGTCCATCCTCCGGACGACCCGAGCGCCCGCACAAGCATCATCATGGGGAGCAACGCCAGGTCTTGAACGAGCGCGATCCCGAGACAAATGCGTCCGTGCAGCGTGTCGAGTTCTTTTCGGTCGCTCAGAACCTTGAGCACAATTGCGGTGCTGGAGTGCACGATGACAAATGCCCCCAACAAGGCGAGCAAGCCGAGGTTTCCCTGGGAGAAGAGGAACACGAGCGCAACCGCCAAGCCCGTAACCGCCAACTGCGCTGTGCCCGCCACCACCACGCGCGTGCCTAACTGGCTAAGCTGGCCAAATGACAATTCGAGGCCGACCACAAACAGCAAAAGGATCAACCCGATTTCAGCGAGAGCCTCCACACTTTGGCTCGCCCCGATGAGCCCGAACCCGTGGGGGCCGATCAGCACACCTGCAATCAGGAAGCCCACCAGCGAAGGCAACTGCAAACGGGTGAACAAGATGGCGATCGGCAACGCCACTGCGAGGATCAAGAGAAAATCGCCTAAAAAGTCCTGGTTCGGCATGGATCTGTTGTAAGGGTGTGTTTCTCAGAAAAAGCCGCCCACGGAAAGGGGAAAACACCGTCGGCCTCTCATCCGTCGGCAATTTGCAACCATGAGCCCAGGCCTTCCATGCGTAGACTCCACGTAAACGCGGCGCACAGAACTTTCGCGCTCGACCTTGTTCCAGCGACGTAGGTCCCCGGGGGCGCTGTGCGTACTCGGCGCCCCCGGCAACGTGGAAGTACTCGCAATCAGACCCACCGCGTTATTCCGACGCAAGCCGTAACGCTGCGCGTGGCCTCCATCCCCTGCCCCATTCAGGCGCACAACAAAACCAGGCCGTCAAGAAGTCGCAACCATCGAGCCCGGAAGTCACCACCACGGCGACATTCGCGCCCCGCCGAACACCAGCGGAAACACGGGCACCACCTATTTTTTCCCTCGTCCTCCCGGTGGCGGAGACACTTGTGTTCGTTCGCCAAGGCTAATGGGCACGTGGATTTGCACGCTTGCGTTTCAGCCGCACAAAAAGGCGACCTCGATGGGCGCAATCCAAGGACTCTCATGGCGAGAGCCGCTAACGGCCTCGGAAACAACCCCTCGACTCGATGCCCCCATGGATCCCGGATTGTGGCGCACTCGCGTGCGCGCCTTCAGAGTCCCTGGAGTTCGTCGTCCAATGGCAGCCGGCGCCAGCGTGCAAGAGCAGCATCGGCCGTCGCCAACACGATCGACGCAAGTGCAAGCAGGAGCAACGGAACGAAACGGAAATCGTCGATCGATACGTGATACGTCGCGAGGGTCACGAACAAGCCCACCACGGTGCCCACCACTCCGAACCCGACGAGGTAAGCCACCGGGATTTTCCCGTTCAGTAGTCGGCAAACAAAAATCGCCGCAGCCGTAAGCACGAGCGCGCCAAAGAAGTAATACGGAATCAGAATTAAGTAGTGCAGCACGAGCGCCTCCTCTTCACCAACCTGCGAGCCGCGCCGCCCGTTCCCGGTGATACTGGGCATCGCCCAAAAAGCCACGGTCGAAGATTGCCCGGCGAAACCACAGGTGCAGGTCGTACTCCCACGTAAAGCCAATACCGCCATGAAGTTCCGTAGCATCACGCGTAACGCGGTCGAATAGATCGGTCAGGTGCGCCTTGACCATCGCAGCGTGGCGCGGAGCCTGGTCGCGAATGTGGTCGTAGGCGTGGGCAGCGTACCACCACAACGAGAGGGCAGGCTCCAACTCGCAGGCCATGTTCGCGAGCTGGTGCTTCACGGCTTGGAAGGCGCCGATCACCTGACCGAATTGCTCGCGAGTCTTTGCGTATTCCACGGTCATTTCTAAGCATCGGCGAGAACCACCAAAGGCATCTGCCGCAACGAGGATACAACCTGCATCGATGGCGCGAGACAATGCCTCGGGGGCGCCGTCGAGGAGCGTTGCAGGTGCATTGTCGAACCGTACGTGCTGGACCTTGCGTGTCATATCCACAACGGAAAGGGCACGCACGGTCACACCCGGAGCATCTCGGTCGACCCGATAAAGCCGCACTTCGCCCGCAGGATCCTTGGCGCCCACGCACAAGAAGTCCGCAACATTGCCGTAAGGGACAAACAACTTCTCTCCCGTAAGCTCTTTCCCATCGAATCTGGTGTTCCACGCTTCAGGATTCCACTGACTCCCCGCTTCGCCCCAAGCCACAGTGGCGACGACCTCACCACTTGCCATCGCTGGTAACCAATCTTTCTTCTGCGCGTCGCTCGCACCTTCCAGCACGCAGACCGTAGCCAGTGCGTGCCCCAAAAACGGCCCCGGAGTGCACGCATATCCTAGTTCTTCGGCAGCGAGTGCGAGGTCGAGCAGCTCTTGGCCAGATCCGCCGTACTCCACCGGGACGAGCAGTCCCGTGACCCCGAGAGCAGCCAAATCCCGCCAAAGGTCTGGATCGTGAGCCGTCTCAGTTTCCATGATGGTGCGTACGCGCGTGGTCGGGCACTTTTCCGCCAAAAAACGGCGGAGCGTGGTTTGAAACAACACTTGGTCGGCGGACAAACCGAAATCCATCGCAGATCACCCTTCCTTGCCCGGTGCGTCTTTGCTTCGTTGCACTGCTGGGTCGCGCGGCAAACCCAAGCCCCGCTCCGCAATCACATTGCGTTGGATGTTCGCTGTTCCCCCAGCGATCAACACGCCAATCGACCACATGTACGCAGTGATGAACATTCCCATTGCCGGGGCCTCGCTTTCCCCAGGGGCCAGCAAACCTCGATCGGAGAGCAAATCCATCGCCAAGCGAGCCACATCGTAGCCAAGGGTCGTGCCATAAAGCTTCGTGACCAGCCCGGCCAACCCTGGGTCTTCTCCGCGCGCTTGCATCGTTAGCAGCCGGTAGCCGTGATAGCGGTTGGCGAGCACCTTGGTTTCCAGCTCGACGAGACGGGAACGCAGCACGGGGTCTTCGATGGCGGGTTTGCCCCGAAGTTCGAGCGCTTGCGCCAAGAAGCGCACCCCTTCTAAAACCCGTTCGCTCAACAGCGACCCACCAATCAAATTGCGCTCGTGTTTGAGGGTGGAGCGACTCACGATCCAGCCCTGGCCACGCTTGCCAACGAGGTTTTCCACGGGCACCCGCACGTTGTCGAAGAACACCTCGTTGAAATCGGCCTCACCGGTCATCTGCCGCAACGGCCTGACCGTAATGCCGGGGCTTCTCATGTCGATGAGCAAGTAGCTGATCCCTTCGTGCTTAGGCTTTTCAGGGTCGGTCCGAACCAACGCGAACATCCAGTCGGCGGTGTCGGCATTGGAGGTCCAGATCTTGTGTCCGTTCACCACAAAAAAGTCGCCCTCAAGTTCCGCGCGTGTGCGTAGCGACGCCAGGTCGCTGCCGGCACCTGGTTCGCTGTATCCTTGGCACCACTGAATTTTTCCGAGCAACGTATCGCGAATGAAGCGCTGCTTTTGCGATTCGGTCCCGTGTTCGAGCAACGTCGGCACCAACATGCTCGGCCCCTGCCCCACCAACTCTCCTGGCGCCTCCGCTTTGCGGAACTCCTCTTGGATGATGGCCACTTTCAGAGGATCGAAGGGTTGCTCGCTCCCTCCGTAACGTTTGGGTACGTGGCGATACAGGTAGCCGCGCTCGATTGCAGCCAAACGGAAGCGAGTGGCTCGTTCGTCGGTGCGAATCGATGCACCCAGACTCATTCCACGGGGGTTCACAGGGGGCGCACTCGCACGATCCTCGTCCGTCCAATGTTCCGCCAAAAACGCCCGTACCTCGGCACGAAACTCTTCGTATGCAGCGCTAAAACGCAGGTCCATATTTGCATTTCCTATCAGTGGCGGGCGCTTACCCCAGGCGCAACGCTGCGACAAGAGGAGTTTCCGTTCCCCTTGCTAAACACGTGAGGGTTCACATTGGAGGTCCGAACCTCACTGATGCTGCCGCCAGCGTCTTCCGCCCACCAGCTCGGCCGTACCTCGGCTTCCCGCGCCGCTCCCTGATGACCGCTAGCCTGCGGCTACCACGAACGGCAGGAGAACCTTCCCACAAAAAAAAAACGAGGCGGTGGCAACGCTGGTTGCCACCGCCTCTTGTTCCGACGCCCAAACCTTCGGGCTACTTTGCCACGAGGATGTTCGTGACCTCGATGTCTCCCAAGGTTTGCTGCCCGAGTGCCGTGAAGGCGCCACCCAGGGTGAGCCCAGTAACGTTTCCAGCGCTCAAATTTGGGCAGCTTGCTGTCTGGCCTTGGACGCACTTCGGCTCGGCGGGGTAGCCCGGATCATCGTTCTTACAGAGCACCGTGGCGCAGGCTTGGCCCGTGGTGAACAAGAGCGGATTTGGCGTACCACGCGAGGCCGGCGGATCGGCATCGGTGCAAAAACTCGGCTGGCAGGCGCCAATGGACGTACCGATTCCAATCGCATTGACCAATAGCATGCTTCCTGGTCCGCCGGTTCCCGAGAGGCTCAGTTGCACCGGACCACCGGGATCGCCCGCACAGCTATCCTGGGTAACGTCTACATTCACCCCGGGCAGGCTCTCGCAGCCCACCACGCCGGCTGCGGAGTTCCCTGGACCGAACACGGCTACGCACGGACGGCTGGCTGGGCAGCTTGCGGGCGGGCTCGCGAAGCCCGTCGTGCAAGATTCAGTAAACGAGCCGTCTTGGTTGAAGATGGCGCCGCCGCAAGTCTTGTATTCTGCACCCCGCACACACGCACAAGCCAGCGTCGAAATCGGGATTTGCTCGAACTGGATGCTAGCTGCCGGAATGACCGCAGTGATTTGCCCAGCTCGCTGCTTCCCGATCTTGAGCTGCTGCGAACCCTTGAGGCTCAAGCCTAGTACCAGCGGATCGCCGTAAACTACCGCGCCGCTCGTTCCAGGCTCCAAGCTTTGGTCAGGTTTCACGACACCCGGAACGAGTTCGTAATTGACTGTGGTTTCCGTAGTGCAGTTCGCTGCGCAACCGTCGCCACCAAAAGTACGGCAAGCTACGCAGGTACCACCGGGGCAATCTTCGTTGCTGTTGCAGAAGGTGTAAGGCTTCTCGCCGCCGTCGCAAACACCCTTGTACTCGTCATTGTCGCCGAAACAGTCGGAGTCGCTCGTGCAGGATTGGCCCGCCTTGCTCGTGCCCACACAAATTCCGCCGTCGTCGCACTCCTCGTCACCTTCGCGGACTCCGTTGCCGCAAACTGCCGCCCCGCCCGGGGTCGGTGTCGGCGTGGGGCCTCCACCTAGCGGGATGCACTCGCTGTTTAGCAGACTGTTTACCGCGGCGATGATCTCGTCGACCGTAATCTCCCCATCACCGTTACGGTCGCCCACCGGACAATTCTGCAGCGGCTGCGAGCCCAGCAGGATGTTGACCATCGTAATAATCTCGTTGACGGTCACTTCGCCGCTGCCGTCGCAGTCACCGAGGCATCTTTGCTGCGCCTGCCCCGGCGAGGCCAGCGCCCAACTAAGCGCCGTCAATGCGCCCGCCAGCGCTACGCCACGACAGCGTTGCCAGAAACCGAAGCCTCTTCGTTCACGCATAACAACTCTCCTTCCCTCAAAAGATGTCGAACCTATCACCCTCCCAAGCTGGGACCACAAGCCAACTCTTCTGCGTGCGGTTTTCGACCATATCCCACATGACCTCTCTCTTTGCAACAAACGTCACGGAGTGGTCAAGACGGTTTCCCTAAAAATCCCCAAGCCGCAGGTTCGGATGCTGCCGGCCACGAGTGGCCTCGCTTTGCTCGCGAGCCCGTCGTTCGCGCAAGGGTTGTTCGAGTAGCGCACACTCGCAGCGGCTCCGCGTTCCTGGAGAGTCCAGTGCCCCCCCGCCGACAGCTTCCACCCGGCACTGGCAAGCACTTAGTTTCTGGCAAAGCCCATCGGGCGAAGTCCGTTGCAAGGCAGGAGACGAGGGTTTAGCGTCGGCACTCGCCCATGCCACGGCCGCGCATTTTGTTTGCGTTTTCGATCACTGCCCTGATCGCGCTTGCTTGGGCAGCGTACCGTCTGGCATTGGAAACCTTTTTCCTCAACGAGGACTTTATTTGGCTTTACCGCTGTCGCCTGAACGAACAACAGTCGCTGTCCGACTTGCTCACCCGCGACGTGATGGTCGGCAGCTATTCTTGGCGGCCGCTCGTACAGGCGTGGTTCGGGCTCAACTTCGCTTGGCTTGGTTGGAACGCGTTCGGCTACCACCTGCAAGCATGGGCCCTGCACGTGGCAACCGCATTGTTCCTGTACTTGCTCGCCGTAACCTGGCGAGGACATCGATTTGCATTGCTGTGTGCCACCCTCTTCGCCGTGCATCCGGCGCACGTGGAGTCGATCGCGTGGGCAAGCGCGATCGGTGGCCCGTTGAGCTCGTTGCCAATGGTCGCGGCTCTGTACGTGTGGCAGCAACAGTGCCGAGCTTCCTCCGGAACCACACGGCTGGCTAGCGGTGTCGCGACGCTCTTGTTCCTCGCGGCACTGGCGGCCCAAGAAAACGCTCTCGTCTTTCTTGTCTGGCTTCCCTTGTTTTCCACGCAGTTCGGGGATGCACGCCATATCAAGACCCGCACGGCCATCTTATGGTTCGTGCTGCTGTTGACAGCGGTGATCTTCGGCCTCGTTCGCTCGTGGGAAAGCCCGGCCGCATGGTCGCCGCCTGCAGCAGCGCTGCCGTTCGGCTCCCAGGCAGCGTGGTACCATTCGCTGATGCACGTGGCGCAAAATCTCGCTCAGGCGTTCGACCGGCTGGTGCCAATACCTGGCATGGGCGTTCCGTTCCACCTGGTCGCTGCCGGGGTTGCCGGCTGGCGCGCAATCCGAGGAGACTGGCTCCCCGCTGTCGCCAGCGTCTGTTTCCTTGCTGCCCTGCTGCCCTACACGACGCTCTTCTTCGGCGTCGCTCCGCGGTACTTGCACCTCCCCTTGGTGGCCTGGGCGATCGGTATTGCAAGCCTCCTCTGGCCCGTGGCGCAGCCCGCGCACCCGATGCGCCCAGCTTTTGTCGCGTGTCTTCTCGTCGCCTGGTTTGCGGTGCTTTTGCCTCGAATCCACGACGAAACCGAGCGCTTCGCGCGACGCAGCGCCGCCACGCTCTCGCTCCTCGGAGCGATCCGCCGCGCGCTTCCGGAGGCTCCCTCTGGGGCAGAGCTCGCGTTCGCGGGCTTGGGAGAGTGGCGGTTGCAACACGATGCGTTCGTGTTCGGTCTCGAAGAAGCCGTCCGTCTCGTATACCAAGACTCGACCTTGCGCGTGCGTTTCGTTCCCCTCGGCGCGAGTGTGCCTGGAGCAATGCTCTTGATCTGGGATGGGGAACACTTTCGGGTGGGCTCATGAAAAGCACCAAGCGGCTCCGGTGCGCCGTCGTTGCTGCGCTGTTGGTTTTCGGACTCGGGTCTGTCCTGTTTTCCCTGCGCCACGACCTTCTTAAGGCGATGGGCGCATTTCTTGTGGTCGCAGACGAACCGCAGCAAGCCGATGCAATCGTGGTGCTTTCTGGGTCGATTCCCGACCGGATTCTCGAAGCCGTGGATCTCTACCACGCGGGGTTCGCGCCGCGGTTGCTGCTCACTCGCGAGGGACGCATGCCCGGTTTCGATGCCTTGCGCGCACGCGGAGTCGCACTACCGGAGCGGCACGAGCAAAATCGCGACATTGCGGTGGCTCTCGGTGTGCCGCGAGACGCCATCGAGATCGTGGAACGCCGCTCCACCAGTACGCTTGCCGAGGCTGAAGCATTGGTGGCGTTTCTTCGCGAGCGGAACCTGCAGAGAGTCCTGTTAGTGACGTCGCGGTCGCACGCGCGTCGGGCGCGAACGATCTTTCGCACCCTAGCAGGCTCGCAACCGGAAATTCTTGTCGTTCCGTCGCGTTACGACCCGCTCACCCCTGACAACTGGTGGCAAAAGCGAGCGTTCGCGCGGCGCGTGGTCACCGAGTACGGCAAACTGCTAACGTGGTGGGTCATCGACCGTTGGCGCACGAGGAGCCCTGGATGAACGAACACCCACGACCCGCTACGTCCGCTCAGGTCGTTCCAATCTTCGTACGGGTCGCACCCGAACAGATTGCCTACTGGAAGTTTCTGTTCGAATCGTACGAAGAGCTCGCAATTGTCCGCACGCTCGACCGCAAGGAAGCCGTCATCGTTGTTCTGGCAATGGCGGATTATCTTCCCCACGTGCGGGCTGTGCTCGCAGAGGCCTGCGCACGCACGGGAGCCACGGAAGTTCCGCCACCGACGGACCTGAGCGGCGATTGGCTCTTACCAGCACTATAGATACGAGGCCGCGTCGGTCGCGGCTTCGGCAGCAACGGCTCGTGGCCGTCCAAACACATACGCCACGCCAATACTGGCACCGTACAACACCAGGAGCGGGGTGGCCATCAGGAGTTGCGAGGCCACGTCCGGCCCGGGGGTCAATACGGCCGCTACGATAAAAATCCCAACGACCGCGTAGCGCCAGTATCCCAACATGGTGCGGTGGGTTACGACACCCGCGCGAGCCAAGAAAAACGTGACCACCGGCAACTCGAACGTGACCCCGAACGCGAGCAGCATCCGCGCAGTGAACGACAAGTATTCACTGATTCGCAACTCCGGACGGACCCCAATGGTCGCGTACTGTTCCAGAAAGAAACGGTAGCCGACCGGTAGCACGAACGCGTAACAAAAGGCCGCGCCGGCAACGAAGAAAAAACTCGCGAAAAATACGAACGGCAACGCGTAGCGCTTTTCGTGCGGATACAAACCGGGAGCCACGAACCGCCACAACTGATAGAAGCTCACCGGACTCGACAGAAAAATCCCGGCAATGAGTGCCACTTTGAGCTTGGTAAAAAACGCCTCCACCACGCCAGTACCGATGAGGTTCACCGAGTGCCCCGGGTTGTCTCCCAGCGGAAGCCGCGCGCTGTACAGCGGTTGGGTCAGGAAGGCGAACAGCAAGTCGGCGAACTGGTACGCAGCGATAAAGGCCACACCAATCCCCACCAGCGCTTTGATGAGCCGCCAGCGCAGCTCTTCCAAGTGCGCCGTCAGGGGCATCTTGAATTCGTCGGGAGAGCTACTCATCGGAGCAGTGCTCAAGCGTGGGCCTCAATCTGGAACACTCTCGCGCCCCTTGGCGTCGTCGAGACGGTCCTGCGGCAGCTCCGGCTTCGGGGTTGCAGCCGACGTAGAGGAACCGCGACCCACAGTGGCCTCTGCCGGGGGTGGCACGCTTGGTTTGCCGCGCTCGGCAGTGCGCACCTCCTCCTCCAACATCCAACGCGCGCGCTCGAGTTCCGCAGCGACGCCGCTGGTTGCTTTCCTCAGTTCTGCCAAACCCTTCCCCAGCGCACGAGCGACCTCGGGCAAGCGCTTAGGCCCGAGCACCACAAGAGCCACGACCAAAATGACCAACAACTCCGGGGTACCGATGCCAAACATGACCGCAAGCCACCGGCTGCGACGCTAAAGCAATCGTTCTTTACTGTCAAAGGTGAACCCATCCGAACCGCACAACTTGCCCGGAGTGCTTTCGAGGCGGGCTCTGGATGTGTCTCCTGGAGCACCCCGTTTCTCGATCGAGCGACCACGGCCCTGATCAAGCCACCGGACTCACGCTTACCTTGATTGCTCCGGAGTGTTTGTCGGCGGCTGTGGAGAACGCAGCCTGAATTTGCTCGAGCGGATACCGGTGCGTGACGATGCTGGCAAAGTCCTGTGCTCGCCGACTCAAGATGTCCAGCGCTCTTTCGAAGTCCGCTCCTGCGATCGTGCGACCGTACGTCATGGACCCAACGATGCGAATCTCCTTGATGACCAACAAGATGCCATTGAGCGCAGGCATGGAGGTAAACAACCCAAGCACCACTACGGTTCCTCCTCGGCGCACAAGCGGCAGCGCTTGCTCCAGTGTATCCGCTTGTCCGCCAACGGTTTCGACGACCACGTCCGGAGGGCGCTGACTGCCTGCGTCGGCAAGCTCCACGTAGGCCGCGCTGCCCGTGAATACCCGCGTGGCTCCTAGGCGCCGGGCAGCCTCCGCCTGGTGCACATACCGCGCCGTCACCCAAACCTCGCTGGCACCACTCGCGCGGGCCGCGGCTACCGACATCAAGCCGATGGTTCCTGCTCCCAGAACCGCAACCCGGTCGCCCGCGCATACGGGAACCAAACGCAGTCCGTGCACCGCCACAGCCAGCGGCTCCGCCAAGGCAGCCACAGCCATATCGAGCTTGGCCGGAAGTGGGAACACGGCGCTCGCTGGCACACGGACGTAGTCGGCAAAGCCTCCATGCACCATGTTTCCCAACACACGCAGCTCAGGACAAAGCTGGTAGTTGCCGCTGAGGCAAAAGTTGCATTGTCGGCAGGTAACGAGCGGCTCGACGACGACGAGGTCGCCCGCCCGCACGTTGCCCACTCCCGGCCCGACCTCGGCCACTTCGCCTGCAATCTCGTGCCCAGGGCACACCGGCGGAGGCGGAAACTGCCCGCTAAAAAAGTGCAAGTCGCTGCCACAAATGCCACAGTTGTGCACCCGCACCACGACTTCTCCACTCGCCGGCTTCGGATCGGGAATCTCGCGCAGTTCGGTTTTGCGTGGTTCCAAACAAAACGCGGCTCGCACCGGACCCTCCTTTCGTCTCTTCGACCAGCGCCACTATCCGTAGGCACGTACAAAAAACCAGTACGTCCCCAAGCCCAACACGATCGCGGAGGCAACATCCACCACCCACGCGCCCAAGGCTGGCCGCACGCCCATCAACCAGCGCAGGAGCGGCCACGTGATTCCTACGACCGCGAGCTGTCCGAGTTCCACGCCCAGGTTAAAGCCACCCAGTGCCATGGCTAGCGCCATCGGTGGCAAGCCAACCTCCAACAGCACCGTGGCAAAGCCAAAGCCGTGCACCAAACCAAACAAGAAAGCCACCACCCAGCGCCACGAGTCCGCCGGCGGTCCACTCTGAGCCCAAGCGAAAAACGAAGCAGCAAACAGCGCCGTGCCCGCACTGACCGGAAAGGGTACGTTTCCGCGGCCCGTAGCTGCCAACACGGTCACGACGGCAGCGCCGCCGACGAAGAACCACGGGCCACGCCAGCATCGCTGGCTTCGAAGCCACAGGTTCTCCACGGCCACCATGGTAATGGAGAAGCCAATCAGGGCTTCGACCGCCTGAGCGTCTGGCTTAAGCCAACCCAACACGGAGCACGCCAGGGTCACGCTATGCGCGACCGTGAACGCGGTGACCACTTTCGCGAGCGAGGCCAACGACCCTCCCAGCAGTACGAGGGCGACGACGAAGGCGAGGTGATCGTACCCTGTCGCGATATGCTCGAGCCCTAAGGTCAAGTACCCGAGGAATCCCGTCGGCGCTTCTCGGGCGGGCGGGCCGTTGTCTTCTTCGATCGTCCACTCGCGCTGCGCCGCAGTAAAAACCTTTTCCAGGGGGGTTGGGGTCAGCCCTTCCACGCGCACGAAATGCAAGTGCGTCGGGGCCACCTCGAACATCATGTCGCTGCGAATGCGCACCGTACGCCCCGGAGGGCACTCGAACGTCCACGAGAATGCAAGCCGCCCCGCTCCTGGCCGGAGATTGCGAGGGAGCGATTCGGCAGCGCAGGGCTGGCCGTCGATGCTCACCAACATCCGCTCGCGCAAATACTGCGACAACTCCCGGTCGCGTTCCGCAGGTGGGTACAACCCCCAAGCAAAGTGGGTCGTGTCCAACTCGGCCAACCGGACCAAAACTTCCACTTTCGATCCCTCAAACTTCCAAGTCGAATAGGAATGCGTTCGGTCGTGCGCCAAGGCAGCGCCACAGATCAGCAACCCGCCAATCGCAAGAACGGCTCCCCGCACGGCAACGCTCTCCATTCGCTCAGTCCTTGGGGGTGCTCTTCCACTCGGGAGGAGTCTCGCCAGCTTGTTCCACGTCCGGAGCGACAACCACTTTGGTGCGTGCGCGAAGCTCGTCGAGGTACGTGCGCAGCGCTTGATCCGCGGCCCGGCGGCGAAATTCCTGAAGCACCTGTGTGCGGACCTCCTCGAATTGCGGGGGATCCCCACGCCGGCGCTCAGCAAGCAGCAAGATATGCCATCCCGTTGCGGAGCGTACGGGCTCGCTCACTGCTCCGGGGGCCAGTTGAAGGACTGTCCGGAACGCCGTGGGACCCAGCAACTCCCCGAGCTTGCTCGCAGGCAACAACGTATCTGGCACGGGTGGAGACTCCTGGTCACCGAAGGCCCGGCGAACCTCTTCGAAGGCCTCACCCGAAGCAATCCGCGCGCGGGCCGATCGCGCACGTGCTTCGGCTGCGGCAGACTCCTCAGGCGTTTCTGCCCGGAACCAAATTTGCCGCACGCGGAAAAGCTCCGGACCCTCGAACCATTCTCGATTGGCGGCGTAAAAGCGGCGAAGCTCCGTGTCGCTCGGTTCTACTGCATCTTGGCTTGTTACCACCGAGTCGATCACCGCGCTCACCAACGCGCGGCGGGCGCGCACATCGGTGCGCGGCAGGTCCATTTCGAGGGCGCGCTGCAAGAGGAGTTCCTCGTCGATCAAGCGATTCAGCGCAAACGTACGATCCGCGGGCTCCAAGGGTGTTTTTCGATCCATTGACAGTGCAGCGATTGCACGCTCCCACTCCGCGCGCCAAATCACCGCCTCGCCTACACGTGCCACGGCTCCTGGCGGCAGCACCGCACTTTGCTGGCCGGACCGGACAATTCCAAGTCCGGCGCACAAGATGCCCGCGGCAGCGCCACACGCAAACAGCCAGCGGATCCGTTGTAATGGTGGGCGCGAAGACTCGGTCAGCTCGGCGGCCGCAGGTAAATTGGACTGGACCACGCGCGTTCCTGGTTCGGCCATAGGCAGTCGTCTTCGTACGGAGTGCGGTAGTCGCCGTAGCAGGGCCGAGCCTCGATACAATTCCCCTGTTCGTCGTAGCGGCACCGCAGCCCCCCGGCGTTCACCGCCAGCGTTGGCTCCTGCAGCGCACGCACGTAATACACAAATTCCCGCTGTGCGGAAGGATAATCCGGGTCCTCGAACTCCACCTCGCAGCCGGTAGAGGTATTCGGACATTCGAAGCGCCGCCACGGATCCTCGATCAACGTTGCGATGGCCTCTCCGGCGTATTCCTGGGGACGGATCCGGATCACGTGGATTTCGGTGATCCGATGCCGCTCGTCACTCGGGTTGTAGCACTCTCCACGACACAGGCGTGCGAGACGCTCAGGGCTCAACGCTCGGGTGGCATACTCTGGGCAGCCCGGCAGTTGTTTGCGGGCTCCGATTGCGCGAACACGGAAACGGGGAACCTCCGATTGCACCGTTTCCGTTCCCATCGGCAATTTACTGCCGTCGTTGCGGAGAAGATCGAACCACAGCAAGATTCGGTCGCCGCTCGTGCCGTAAACTTCGCGCCGCTTCAAAGCGCGCCAAATGGACTCCCGGTCGCGCCCTTCCGCATGAACAGCGACCAGCCCGCCGGTCATGAAGAACGAAGCTTGCCGCTCGACTTCCATGATTTGGAAGGGCTGCAGGCGTGAGGTCGCAGGATCGAACGGTCTTGACTCTGGCTGCGGCTTTTGCGGTTGCAACACGCGCTGTCGCCACTTGGCATCGCGCGCGCCCGTGGCCTCGGTCATCATCCGACGCCCGAACTCTTTGTATCCGGTTCCCGGACGCGCTTTGTGATTGTCACTGGATGCGATAAATCCGAACCGAAATCGGCGCGGACTGCCGTTCTCGAAGTTCGAGAGTGCCAAAATGTACTGGGCCGAGTTTGCCGGCCGGTAATTGAACGCTGGATTGAAGCAATTACGGCACTGACCGCAGTCGAGCCACTCTGCGGCTTCAGCACCTGGAACGGTCATGTGCCCAGCGATCCCAGCACGCAAGTAGTTCACGCGCGCTGCACGCACGCGCTGCTCGCATTCTTGCGGCGAGATGTTCCCGCAGCGCTTCCGAACGATCTCGCCAGCTTGCCAGCAACAAGGCAAGTAATCCTTGGTCGGTTCCGGGCAGATCGGCTGGCCTTGGTCATCGAACCGCACGGGCCGCCAATCGCGATACTCTTCGGAATTTCCGTGTCCCGAATAAATCTCGAACAAAAACTGGCGGCTGGGGTCGTGCATGCGTCCAGAAAGCTGTTTGTCCCACGACGCATCCGGGGGCGTGTAAAACCCCCAAGTAGTTCCATGAGGAATCACCAATACGTCGAAGCCCCACTGCGCCAACTTCTCGAACAGCTCGGCGGGAGTCAGGGCGTTTTCGTGACAATCTGGCGGCAACTGCCGCGTGTTCACTCCCCGCGGGCAAAGGGTCAACTCGCGGTTCTCTCGCTGAAACTGAGCAAAGTCGTAATATCGCTGCCGGTTGGGCCAATCGAGCAGTGGGAAAAGAATCCGCTGTCGGAGCGGGGGCGGTGTGCGCAAGGCGCCAATGAGCTGGTCGTTTAACGCGCTGATCGGCCTCGTAGGCACCCGGTCCTCCTCGAGATCCTTGAAGATGACGTTGCGGTGGCCATAGTGTTCCTCTGCGGTCCGTCCTACTTGCGACCATTCCCAACCAAGGAACGCTACCACGTCGGGATTTTTCGGGTCGCCCGCCAGAGCATTGCACTGCCGAATCGTTTCTTTCGTTTCCTGCCAATGGCGTGGGGTCAGTGCCTCGGCGTGGTCGTTAATGCTCCAGAAATCCAAGCCGGAGCAATAACGGGCAAAGTCGCAAGCGTCGGCCGGCGGGTGCGCTCCCTCGCCTTGTAACATCGGCAAGCTCATCACAAAGGCATCGGCGGAAAACGTCGTGTGCACGTGAAAATCGCCGAACAGGATTTGCTTTGTCGGCGCCTCCGACGGGGCCAAGGCAGCGGCGGCTTCCCTTTCTTTCGCCGCACGTTCTACCAACACCGGCTCCGGTACGCGTTTGCCCTCGATGGTCCCGGGACCTTCATGTTGTCCGCGACAGCTTCCCAGCAGGCCCAGAGCCAGCAGGTAGCCAACCGTTTTGCTCAACTTGCGACCGTTCATGGGCTGGGCGTTATCATGGAGCAAATTCTAGAGCCACTCACTCGCGCGGTGTTCGCAGTTTTTCTTGGTGTCGCAGACCCGTTCCCAAGAAGAGCCAATTTGTCCGGCAAATCCGCTCGGCGGGCCTGCCTTTTCCGACAGGGAGCCTCCTCCGGAGCGCCGGATCACCCGCGGGAGAGACGCGTCGGCAACGGGTCTTCCTTAATTCCCCGGCGAACCCTGACCAACAAACGTCGAGTCGAGTTGACCCTTCGGCCCTGTCACGCGCGGTAAACGCGGGAAGCCTGGAGCTAACATGCCCACCCACGCCTCGGCCGACGCCACACCGGCGCGGGAGAAAAACTCTTGGGCCCGCTGCCGCGCTGCTTCGCCGACGGGCGTCGGACATAGATCAGAGGCACGATACGCCGCGACCGCGGCACCCAGAGCCATGCGGGCAGACTCGAACTTTTGCTCCGCTCTCGCCAGCAGCTCGGCGCCGTGCGAACGCTCGTCCGTCGCGATTGCCAAAGCCGCGCGAAACACCAGCGCCCACGCGCTGGCGTCGGTACGGTGTTCCTTCTCAAGTCGGCGGACGACGTGCTCGAGCTCCCGCCGGTATCGCTTCTGGTCCTCGGGCTGATGTTCCAGGCATGCTAACGCTAGGCGGCCCTGCAACATCAAGGCGTCCAGCCGGAAAATCGCATGCCGTGCAAAGCCGCCCCGTTCCAGCGCGGGCCAAATCGGAGCGCACTGCGACACCGCGGCAAGCGGACGGCCCTCGTACATGTCGCAAAGCGCTGCCAGGCGAGCGGCATAGAAATGCTGAACGTGAAACCCTGGGTGCACCCACAATCGCCGGCTCTCGACAGCCAACGCACGGGCTTCGTTGGGTTCCCCGCGAACCAATGCACACATGCCCTCGTACAGTAAGGCGGTCACCTCCGCGTAACGATTTCCGGTTCGATTGGCCTCGTGAATCCAAGAAGCTGCTTGGCGGTGCAGCTCCGGAAACGCGCCGCACTCTTCCAGCGCACGGAACTTCGCCATCGTGGCAATGCTGATCTCCCACGTAGTTCCGCGGCATTCGGCGCGCAACACGCCGAGTGCCTGCTCGCACAATGAGGCCATGTCTTCCCAGCGGCATTCGATCATGCGTACCTGTGCCAGACCGATGCCGGTGACTGCCTGGAGGTACGGGTCGCCCGTCGTGCGTGCAATCGCAGCGGCACGGTCGATCATGTTTGTCGCCCAGCGGGAAAACATTCCGCCGAGGGGCAACAAGTTGCTTCCAACAAAGGACAGCGACCGCGCCACGCGGCGAACGTCGCCGCTGCGCAGTGCCCACCACAGCGCTGCAATCGAGAAGTACAAACCGCGCGACGGATCCACGAGCGATAAGCCCTTCGCCGCAGCATGGCACGCGTCGCAGTGTGCCTCCGCTCCGGAGCGCCGGGTTTGTGTCACGCCAGAGCGGGCCCGTGCACGGCGCTCAGCCACCCACAACGGCAGGATGGCGAGCGCTGAGCGCCGCAACGCCTGGCCTGGAGTTCGCGGGTAGTGCGCCCCTACCCGTTCGAGGACGTTCTGCAACACGGTGGTGCCCTCGGCAACGCGGCCACTCATCAACAATTCTTCTGCGGCACGTCGTTGCAGCTCGTGCAACGCGTTCCGGTCCTCTTCCTCTTGCGCGAGCGTCAAGAACACAACTGCAGCCTCCGCTCCCCGGCCGGCGTTTACCAGCGCCTCCGCACGCTTTCTTCCGATTTGTTTTGCCGTGCGAGCCGGAAGGTCGCTCCACAGCGCAAGCGCCTCCCCGTACAAATCTGCTGCTTGGTCAAAGGCCAGTTGCAGAAAAGCACGGTCCCCCGCCCGCGTTGCCCAAATGCTCGCCTCTTGTCTGCGCCCAGCCGCTCGCCAATGGAAGTAAACCCGCTCTTCTTCCACGTTGCCCTCGCCCGCGAGCGAGGAAGCAAGCAAAGCGTGCACGCGCTGAGCGTCCGCGGCTGGCATGCGGTCGTAGAGAGCTTCCCCGATCCGCTGATGGTACGGCTCGATCAACACACGCTCCCCAGCGCGGCTCGTTTGCAGCAAAAGCGCGGACTCCAGGAGCGCCACCAACGGCCTTCCGCGCTCACCCAAACCGGCCATCCGCAGTAACAAACTGCGCTCGAGTGGACGCGCGGCTACTGCGGCAAGCTCGAGAATGCGGCGCGCCGGACTCGGTAGGCGTTCCATCCAAGCGCCAACGACGTCCCGCAAAAGCAACCCGGACGCCCGCTTGCCCTCTTCGCCGCGCCGCAAGTGAGAAGCCAGTTGCACGAGCAACAGTGGCGAGCCGCCTGCTTCGTCAAGGACTGCCTGCGCCTCCAGCAAGGGTGATCCACCACCACTGCCCAAATCTTCCAGGAGCCGTGTGGCTGCGCTTTCGTCCAGTGGGCCCAAGGAAAGGACGTGAACCACTTCCGCCCACGGCCGCCACGGGGATCCTAGGAGCAGGGCCGATGCTGCGCCCTCAGGCTCCGGCCGGTGGCATAGGATCAACAATGCACGCGGGGCTTCGGGCGGACGCAGCACGGCTTCGAGCAAACTTACACTGTCCGCGTCGGCCCACTGCATATCGTCGATCCACAGCACCAAAGGGCGCGTTTCACTGAGCTGTACCAGCAACCCGCGCAGGGCCTCGAAGGCGATTCGGCGGGTTTCTCTTGGCTGAGCGCCAAGCGACGCTTCCGCCGGATCTGCTGTCACGAACGTTCCGAGTATGGGGAACATCCGCACCAAGGCGTTTCCCTCAGCAGAGGACAGCGAAAGCCCCCGTGCCTGGACGTCGGACACCAGCCAAAGAGCAAGTTCGTCCACGATTCCATCCACAGCGTTGAACGGCAGCAACTCTTGCGGGTGGCAGCGAGCGCGCAGCACGAGGGGCCCTTCGTCGGCAGCCAACAAGCGCCGCAAAAACTCGCGCACCAGTTCCGTTTTGCCCATACCGCCCGCCCCCTCGATATGGACCGCCACTGTACGACCCCGTACAACTTGCCTGTACAACGACTCTAACTGGGCAAGCTCGCGCTCGCGTCCGACAAAGGTCTTGCGCCGTTCCTCTTGAGCCAACACGACGCACCCACTGGAGGCGGTTGCGGCTTCCGTCGCGCATGTTTCCTCGAGCACCTCGGTCCACACGGCGCCGTCGGGGCGGCGTGCAGGGTCTGGGTCGAGGGAAGAAATCAGCAACGCGCCAACGCGGTCCGGCACACGGTCCGACAGCCACGACCCGATTTCTGCGGGCGGGGTTTGCTTCGCCAGCCACACCTCCGCAGCTGAGCCGTGAAACAACGGCCGGTCAGCAATTGCCTCGAACAACAGAACAGCAAGGCTGTACCAATCACACGCCGGCGTCGGCGGCCTGCCCAGGATGGCCTCTGGAGCCATGTACACCCAGGTTCCCGCCGGGCCCCGTTCGATCATCCGATCGATGCCTTCGGGCTGACGATAGGCCGCCAAACCAAAGTCCAGCAACACCACGCCGCCACTCCTGCGCTCCAGAACATTACTGGGCTTGACGTCTCGATGCACGATTCCCGCCGCGTGAACGAGGTTCAGCGCGCTCGCCAATTCTCGGGCGCGCTCGAGCAAGACGGCACAAGCGTTGGGCGGGAGTGGCTCGCGCTGTGGGCTATCCGCACCCGGGAGCGCGTCGGCAAGTTCGGGGACCAAGGGACTCCCATCGATCAGCTCCATCGAGAAGTACGCTGTACCGCCTCCGGAAAAAAGCTCGTACATCTCCACCAAGCCCGGGTGCCGCAAGGAGCGCAAGATCCGGAACTCCCGCTTCAAGCGGTAGATCGCCTCCGGGCTCCAACCTTCGAGGCGCTTCAATGCCACTTCGGTTTCGGTTTCGCGATCGTATGCGCGTAGCACAACGCTGTGGGCTCCGCGGCCAATGACCCCTCGGACCTCGAACCTCCCGGCATCGTCCGGGCTCGACTCCATGGGTGCCGCAACCCCCATCACTCGTCGCGCCCCGTTCCCAACCCGAAAGCACGAATCAGCCGGTGCACATGCGACCGCGCCATTTTCAGCCGACGAGCCGCTTCGGTTACATTTCCTCCGGTCCCGTCCAACGTCCGGCGCAGCAACTCTGTTTGGAATCTCCGGGTCGCCTCGTGAAACGATGCCTCCGTGCTGAACAACCCCGCCGGTATCGCGCCGGTCAGTTCGTCCGGCGCATCAAACGCGGTCTCCGGGAACAAATGACGAGGTTCCACCTCCGCGCAGCGTTCCGTGGCTGCGCGCACCACCCCGGCCTCGACGACGTGAGCAAGCTGCCGGATATTTCCCGGCCACGGGGCAGCTTCGAGGGCACGCACACTTGCGGGGGCCAGACCAATGGTGCCCAATTTGTGCCGCGTACAGGCTTCCCCGGCAAAGTGCCGCGCTAGCTCGGCAATGTCCTCTTTCCGCTCCGCCAACGAGGGAAGCCGAATGGGCATCACTTCCAGTCGATAAAACAAATCTTCCCGGAAGCGTCGCTCGGCAACGGCGCGCGACAAGTCGCAATTCGTCGCCGCTAGGATCCGTACGTCAGCATGATGCGGCTTCGCACTGCCCAACGGAAAATACTCGCGTGTTTGCAACAAGTGCAGGAGTTTGCCCTGAGCAGCAAGCGGTACGTCGCCAACTTCGTCCAGCAGCAACGTCCCACCTTCAGCGGCAGCTACTTTCCCGACGAGCGGCCGCGTCGCAGTGGAGTGCGCGCCCTGCAGGGCGCCGAACAGTTCGCTTTCCACCAGGGTTTCGGGAAGGGCCGCACAATTGAGTTCGACGAACGGCCGATCTGCCCGTGGGCTATTCTCGTGCACGATGCGGGCAAACTGGCTTTTCCCCGTGCCCGACTCTCCGGTGAGCAACAGGGTCAGATCCAGAGCGGCCACCATGTGGGCTTGTTCGAGCACCCTCGCTAACGCCCGCGAGTGGCCAATGACTCCCGAGAGTTTCAGTCCTGAGCGAGCGGCTACCGTCGGATCCTCACCGCCAGCCTGGCGCCGCGCCAACAACACGCGCTCGGCGAGAGGCGCAAGGAGGCGGGCTATGGTTTCCACCGTATGGCAGCACTCGTCCGACAACCCAGGCATGTGCTCCCCGCCTTGCAGGTACACCACACCACACGGCGGGTCCTTGCCGATCGGCGCACAGCACACTGCGCCAATCTGCGCCGAGGATACGCTCGCGCGTTGGTTAAAGCGAGGGTCTGTGAATGCCGCTGGGGTGCGTATGGCTTCTCCCGAAGCCAGAACCGAAGCGATGATGCCACGAGAAACGAATGAGCGAACCTGCTCCACCTCTACCGACGAAAACCCGTGGGCACGGAACCACACTGCGCCTTCGGAGTGGACTGGGTCGTGATTCGGGTCCGTCAATTCCATGTAGCCCTGGCGTGCGCCTGTCATTTCGACCAGCAGCAGCAAGGCTTCCTGGAGAAAAGGTTCGATCGCCGTCTCGCGCCCGAGTTCGAGCAACCGCAGGTACAGGTCACGCTCACGGCGGACGCGGGCAAGCTCGTCGCTGCCCGTTGGGTTCATTTGTGGCCCAGGCTACGCCTCCTGCTGTTCCAAGGCAAGCGCCAGCGGCTCGAAATCGAGACACTGCAGTTCCACGAACAAAGGGGTGTACTCGATCCGAGCCACCGACAGAGCGTGCTTCGTCGACAGAGCCGCGTTCCGAAGTTGGCACGGTCCTTGATGATGCACTCGGTCACAACAAATGGCTCGAACCGAGCAAGTGCTCACTGGCCAGGTCACGCGCGACGAGAGCCCCACTGCACCAGAACCAAGATCAAGGAGGAGAACATGACCCGACATACCACCCACCACCGCCCAATCGACGCGCTGTTCAGCGTAGCCATCGCCGTCGCCACAACGATTTTCACTGTCGGCACGGCCTCGGCCGTCGACCCCCTCGGCTGCCAAGCAGCAAAGTTTTCGGCTCAAGTCCACCACGCCCGGTGCATCGTTCGTTGCCAAAGCCGGGCTTCCGACCGAGTGGATGCCTGCGAGAAAAAATGCGACAACCGTCGCGACCGCCGGCTGATCGTCTTACAGCGATCTCCAGTTTGTACGGGTGTGTCCCCGAGTACTGAGCCGAACAACTCGGCGTGCGACTTGCAACTCCTGAACGCCGGGTGGAAACAAGTAAAATGTTTCTTGCGCTGCGAGCGGCTCGGAACCAGCAGGGAGGCGTTCGACACCACAGGGTGCAACAACAAGTGCACCGTGCGTTTCAACGCCGCGAAGGGACGCATCCTGCATCAGCCTATTTGCTCGCGACACGATGGGCGCATGCCGACCGTCAATTAGCCGCGTTGCAGGACCAAAGACGCTCCCGTGAGCTGGCCAGCGGGCGCGGAGGGAAATACCCTCCGCGCCCGCACTTTTTTGGGGAGCACCAGTCCCGGACTATGGAGACAAACGCTGACCTACCCGTAAGCCGATTTCCGCGGCAACCTCGTGCGCCGGGCGCTTGGCTCCTGAACCGTACCGGAGCCTGCGCAAGGCGATGGCCCCCCCGTTCGCGGCAACAACGAGGCCATCACGTCCAACTTCGAGCACGGTCCCCGGTTCCGCGGACTGCGGAATGGCAAGCTTGCGGGCATCGAAGTACCGAAGTTTCTCTCCTTCGACGACGTTATAAGCGCCTGGTTGAGGATCGCAGCCGCGGATGAGGTTGTACACGCGATCGACAGGCTGCGACCAATCCACAACCGCGTGTTCGTCTCGGCACAAGGGGTCGTACGTCGCTTGGGACTCGTCCTGCGGAATCCGTGGGGCGGTGCCCGCGGCGATCGCGCGAACCGCCTCCACGACCGCATCGACCCCGAGAGGGAAGAGTTTGTTGAAGTACAGCGTCGCTGCGGTGTCGTCGGGGTCGATGCTCGCTTCTTTTTGGAGCAAGATAGGACCAGTATCGATCCCTTCGTCTACCCAGAACACGGTCACGCCTGTGCGCGTCTCACCTTTGATAATCTGCCACGGGATCGCACTACCACCGCGATACTTCGGAAGCAGCGAAGGATGGAAGCAAATGCTGCCGAGACGCGGCAGCCGAAAAAGCTCGGGAGGAACGATTTGGGTCACATAGGCCAGCACAGCGAGGTCGGCTTGAAGCTCTTGCCACTTCTGCCGCACCGCGGGGTCCTTGAGCGTGCGCACTTGGAAGACCGGAATCCCGCGTTTGGCTGCACGTTCTTTCACCGGCTCCGGTTTGTCCGGGGCCGGGTCGGGCGGGCAGTAAACGGCCACCACTTCGTGTCCTTCTTGAATCAATTTGTCGAGTACTTCAGCAGCGAACGCAGCTTGTCCGACGAGGATGATTCTCATCGAGTTCCCTTCTAGAACGCCGTGCGTACCGGCTTTAGGGACGCAACTCAGCTCTTCAAATGACGCGCGAAAAATTCGAGCGTCCGTTTCCAAGCGTCAGCAGCGGCGTCCGGACGGTACGAATCTCGCTCGTCGCAGAAAAACCCATGTGGTGCGCCAGGGTAAACAACCACCTCGGCCTGTTTCCCCAGCTCTCGCAACCGCGATTCGATTCGGCGCACTTCGTCCATGGGAATGAAAGGGTCGACTTCGCCAAAAAACAGCAGCATCGGTGCTTGTAACTGATCGGCGTAATCCAGGGGCGCCTTCGGGGTCTTGTCACTTGGCTGCATGACACTGCCGATTCCGCCCCCGTAAAACGGCACTGCCGCACGGATGGCGTTGTTCCGGCACGCGGTGAGGAAAGCAACCCGGCCACCCATGCAAAAACCGGTAACACCGATACGGTCGCGCTTGACGTTCGGCATGTTCTGCAGGAACGCGACGGCTGCATTCATGTCGCGCACGATGTCCTCATCGCGCAAACTCGTGAGCAAGCGAATTGCTTCGGGCAAGTTGTCGTAGCCAACTACCGTATTCGGTGACACCCGGTGGTACAAATCAGGCGCCAAGGTCACGTAGCCCTCACGGGCCAGGCGTTCAGCCACGTTTTTGATGTGCTGGTTCAGCCCGAAGGCTTCCATCACGACAATCACTGCCGGATACGGTCCGGCCCCTCGTGGCTCCACCAAGTAGGCAGGCATCGACTCACCGTTGACCGGAATTTTTACCATCGTGCCGGCTATCTCCATTTGCTCCCTCCTCGACAAGGCAGCCGATATATGGCCAGCGGGGGTCGTTTGCAACCGGAGCTTCCCTTGCCAACTGTTGCCGCCGCCCGGTCTGTTCGATTTCGGAAAATCCGAACTCATGGAACGTTGTGGGATGCTGCGCAGCCTGTTTTTCCGCAACGCTACTTACGCTTCTCCCCCTTAGGAGTGTCGGCCGCCCAAGACAGATTCACCCCCAGGGAGGGCCCCGGCCGCAGCCGGGCCCAGGGTCCGGAAACCCGACGCGCACCGATCCCACGGTGAACCCGCCACCTGGGCCGCAGCAAAACCCCGTTTGCAAGCGCACAGGTGCTCGACTAGTAGACCGACCCTGGCCTATCGGGAAGGAGAACCACGGTGCGGAGGGACAAGACCAACTACGTGATCCAATCGGTTTCGCATGCGCTGGATGTGCTCGAACAGTTTTCAGAGAATCACGAAGAGCTGGGGATCACGGAGTTGAGCCAACGCCTAAAGCTGCACAAAAACAACGTGTTCCGCATCTTGGCCACGCTCGAGGCTCGGGGCTACATCGAGCAAAACAAGCGCACTGAGAACTACCGGCTCGGGGTGCGTTGCCTCTCCCTCGGGCAGAGGTACCTAAGCCAGCTCGGGTTGTTGAAACCCGCTCGGCCTGTGTTGCGGGAGCTGGCGCAACGAACTGGGGAAACCACGCTCCTCGGGGTAGCGCGCGCGGGAGCTGCGGTCGTGCTGGAAGCGATCGAAGGCGGTCAAGCCGTGCAAGTCGTCGCACGAATTGGCGAACCCGCACCGTTGCATTGTACGGCAATTGGCAAACTGGCGTTGGCTTTTGGCGAGGCGACCTTGCGGGAGGGATTGCCCGATCGTCTGAGTCCGTGCACGGAGAATTCACTGGCGACGAAGGAACAGCTCCTCGCCGAGCTCGATCGCATCGTGCAGCAAGGGTACGCGCTGGAACGCGGGGAACATGTAACCGACGTCTTCAGTGCTGCGGCGCCCGTTCGTGACTACACGGGCGCTTTCGTCGCCGCGCTGGCAGTCGCAGCACCGATCCACCGCGTAAGCGACAAGCGTTTGCACGAGGTCATCCTTCCCGCTCTTGTGGGCGCCGGTCGGGAGCTCTCGGGGCGCTTGGGCTTCGAGCCTCCCAAGTAACCGAGAGGCTGCCCGTTCTCTGTGGCGTGAGGCGTTGGCAGGCTTCCGCTGAAGGATTGTCCGCTCGTGGCCTGGTGCGCTGCGGCGAGCCACGAACGAGATACACCGAGGGTACGGAGGTGCACGACGCGGAGGCAATCCCCCAGGGTGCGAGCCGCGCGTGGGCGTGACCCAGCGAGACACGTCAGGCGGTCGGGAAAATCGCCGTCACCTAATCCCGCGCTGTTCCTTGAACGGACCTATGGCCTTTGGTAGCGAGTGGGGGTTTTCCAAATCGGGACAGAAAAAGGAGGCCTTCCGTGAAGATTCTCGTTACCGTGAAGCGGGTACCCGACCCCAACGCAACGATTCGGGTGAAACCAGACGGCACGGGCATCGTGACCGACAACCTCAAGTTCGTGGTCAACCCATTCGACGAGATTGCCATCGAGGAAGCCCTGCGAATCAAAGAGAAAGGCGGCGGCGCTGAAGTCGTGCTCGTCAGCATCGGCGCCAAAGTTGCTCAAGAGCAGCTTCGAACGGGCCTGGCGATGGGGGCCGACCGTGCCATCCTCGTTGTCGCGGAACAGGAACTCGACCCGCTCGGGGTGGCGAGAATCTTGGCAAAACTCGTGGAACAGGAAAAACCGGACCTGGTGCTGATGGGCAAGCAAGCGATCGATGACGATGCGAATCAAACCGGGCAAATGCTCGCTGCTCTACTTCAGTGGCCGCAAGCAACCTTTGCTTCGAAAAAAGAAAGTCTCGAATCGGAGGCCGAAAAGAGCGGGCTTCCTGGCATTCAACTGAGCAACGGAACGGTCACTGTGGTGCGCGAGGTCGATGGGGGACTCGAGACGCTACGCATGCCGATTCCTGCTGTCGTGACCGTGGACTTGCGCCTGAACATCCCTCGATACGCCTCGCTTCCGGGCATTATGAAGGCGCGCAAAAAGGAACTCAAAGAAATCCCAGTGGCCGACCTTGGGGTGGACGTTACGCCCAAACTGAAAGTGCTTCGCCTCGACCCCCCACCCAAGCGAAAGGCAGGCCGCAAGGTCAGTTCCGTGCAGGAGCTCGTGCATTTGCTGCACACGGAAGCAAAGGTCATCTAAGCGTTTGAGCGTTTTCGAAGGAGACGAAAGCCATGGGCAATGTATTGGTTTTTGCAGAGCATCACGGCGGCAAGTTGGCAAAGCCGACGCTGGTAGCCGTTCAGGCGGGAAAGACCTTGGCCTCCAAAACCGGAGGCCAGTGCCAAGCGGCCATTCTTGGGAAAGGCATCGAATCCCTCGCGAGCGAGCTGGCCGAGTACGGGGTGCAAGTGGTCTACGCGTTGGAGCACGACGCCTTTGCGCATTACACCGCCGATGCCCACGCCGCCGCTTTAGCGCAACTCGTACGTGACAAAGGAGTGGAGACTTTGCTGGCCACGTCGACGGCGGTCGGGAAGGACCTGCTTCCGCGTGTAGCTGGGCTTTTGGGGGTCGGTATGGCAAGCGACGTACTTGCGTTTCACGACGACGGCACGATGACGCGGCCGATGTACGCCGGTAACGCAGTCGCTACGGTGCGGCTAGAGAGCACCCCCAAAGTGATCAGCGTGCGATCGACAGCCTTCGACGCTGCAGCAAAGGACGGTAGCAAAGCACCGGTGGAGAAGGTGAGCGTGACGCTGGATCCCCAGGCGCAGCGGATGCAGTTCGTAGAGTTCAGCGAAACCAAATCCGACCGGCCGGTGCTGACCGAGGCGCGGATTGTCGTATCGGGTGGGCGCGCCCTCAAGTCAGGTGAAAACTTCAAAACGATCCTCGAACCGCTTTGCGACGTGCTCGGGGCCGCCATGGGGGCAAGCCGGGCAGCGGTGGACGCTGGCTTTGTTCCGAACGACCTCCAAGTTGGCCAGACGGGCAAGGTGGTCGCGCCCGATTTGTACATCGCGGTTGGGATTTCCGGCGCCATTCAACACTTGGCAGGAATGAAGGACTCCAAGGTCATTGTGGCCATCAACAAGGACGAAGAAGCTCCTATCTTCCAGGTTGCGGACTACGGCTTGGTGGCAGATCTTTTTAAGGCCGTACCGGAGCTGACTGAAGAAATCAAAAAGCTCAAGGCGTCTTGAAAGACACGCAGTAGGGGTGACCTCGGTGGGTCGCCCCTTGGTGCGTCCCGGCATTGCCGGGCCAGGGCGACGCACCGCGTCGCCCGTACATGTCCCCGCGTACAGCCACGCGAATTGCGCCAGCACCCATCGCGGGCAACCGGCGTACCAGTTGTAGGGGCGGTTCGCGAACCGCCCCTACAATGCACCGCGCTGTCCGTGGTGCAAACGTGACAACGCGCGACCACCCGCGTGCGATCGTTTCAGGGTACGGCACCGCCGTGCCCCTACAGCACACGGAACGCGCGTGGCGCTAACGAACCTGCACCCTACCGGCACGCAATGTAGGGGCGCCCCGCCGGCTCGCCCGTAGCACGTCCTAGCACCGCGTCGCCCCTACAATGGCGGACCCACGCAAACCAAATGGCCGGCGTGTGTGTAGGGGTGTTGCAGCCCCCACCTCACCTTTTATCCTCTCCGCCCCCAGCTCGGGGGCGGAGAGGAGTCCTTTGGTTCGGTGGATAAAGGGTCACAAGTGGATTCACTTTCCACCACAGTCCAGCGCGCGACAATTCTCTTCTCCCTCACCCTGGCTAGGGCGAGGGAGAGGAGAAAAGGTGAGGGAGCGGGTCGATCTTTAGCGCCGGGCACATCGGCAACAGTTCCACTCCCTCCCAGAACTGCGAGGTTTGCGTTGGGCGACCCGCCGGCTCGCCCGCGGTGGGGTCCTAGCACCGCGTCGTCCCTACATGCGGTCGTGCGCGGGCCGTGGTCGCTAGGGGTCAGGCACCGCTGCCAGTTTGCATGCGCTCGGCGACGATTTCCATCACGTCCAATGCCTGAACCTTTTCCTCCAGGTTCTTCGACTTGAGGCCATCGTCGATCATGGTCATGCAAAATGGGCACGCGACGGCAACGGCGTCCGGTTCGGTCTCCAGCAGTTGCTCCACGCGGCGCAGGTTCACGCGTTTATCCGGGTCTTCCTCCATCCACATGCGTCCGCCGCCCGCCCCACAACACATGCCAAAACGGCGAGAGCGAACCGGCTCCTTCAATTTGAGGCCGGGGATGCTTTGCAGGATCCGCCGGGGTGCATCGTAGACCTCGTTGTAACGGCCAAGGTAACAGGAATCGTGATAGGTGACCGTCCGCGCTCCGTCGGTGGCAAAGCGGATCCGCCCATGAGCCACCAGCCGCTGAACGAACTCGGTGGCGTGGTACACCTCGTAGTGACCTCCGAACTGCGGGTACTCGTTTTTCAAGGTGTTGAAACAGTGAGGGCAGTTGGTGATGATCTTCTTCACCCCGTACCCATTGAGCACTTCCACGTTCATTTGGGCCATCGACTGGAACAAGTACTCGTTACCGATCCGCCGGGCGGTTTCTCCGTTGCACAGCTCCTCTTTCCCCAAGATCGCAAAGTCTACGCCCGCCTCTTTCAGGATCTTTGCGACCGCCTGCGTAGTCCGTTTGGCGCGGTCGTCAAATGCGCCGGCGCATCCTACATAGTACAAGTATTCGGCATCCGGCTTTTCCGCCATGGTTGGAATGCCCAACCCTGCGGCCCACGCATCCCGCTGGCTCGCGTCGACGCCCCAGGGATTGCTCTGTGTCTCCATCGCTTTGAAGGTCCGGGTCAGTTCCGTGGGGAAGCGCGCTTCTTCTTGCACCAAGTGCCGGCGCATATCCACGATTTTGTCGACGTACTCGATCAGCACCGGGCAGGCCTCCTCGCACGCGCGGCAGGTGGTACAAGCCCATAGCACCTCATCCAGGATCAGCTTCTCGCCGACGATATTCTCCCCCACGTTTTGAGTTTCCCCGGCAGCCGTTGCAGCGGTCGCAGCCATCGGCAGCGCCAACATCTCGTTCTCGTGCGAGTACAGATAGTCCCGCAAATTGAGGAGCAGTTGGCGCGGAGCCAGGAGCTTTCCGCTTTGCGTTGCCGGGCAGTGCGAGGAGCAGCGCCCACACTCCGTGCAGGAGTACATGTCCAAAACCTGCTTCCAGGTGAAGTGGTTGATGTGCGAGGAACCAAACCGGGTGGCGTTCTCCAGGTCTTGCTTGGACAGCGCCCCCTTCGGCTGCGTCTTCAAGAAGAATACGTTCGGCAAGGACGTAATGATGTGAAAGTGTTTCGACAGCGGGAGGAGGTTCAAAAACACCAAGATGATCGTATTGTGCAGCCACCAGCCAAAGTCACTGAAGAACTTCGCTCCCTCCGTGCCGAACCAACCGGCAAGTGCGTGACCGACCATCCGACTGAAGGGTTGCCAGGCGGCTTCGCTCTGCACCTCCGGATTCGCCGCAGCATAAATCATGCGGCCACCGTCGTACAATTTGCCCCCGATCATGATGCCCCCGATAAAACAGAGAATCACGTACGCTTCCCAGTGCGACTGCTTTGCCAAGCGCTCCTCGGCAGGGAGGAATCCGTACAGCCTCTTTGGGTGTGTGATCGCCCAGCGGGTAATCAAGAACACCACGCACACGAGCACGATGACTTCCATCACATCTTTCAGGAAGAAGTACGGCCCGCCAAGCAAATCGGGACTGAAAAGAGGTACGTAGAAGTGATCCGAGTATGCCCGCCCGAACATGGTCAATACCTGGATTGCCAGGATCATGAAGCCCCAGAACACAAAGAAGTGGAGCCAACCGGCTTTCCACTCACTGATCGGCGACCCCGGCGGCGGATCCGGGACGATGAACTTCCGTTGGCCGAAGGCGTAGACCAGCACAGCTTTGATGCGTTCCGGAATGTTGTCGAAGCGGTCCTCGGGCTGGGCCTTGAGTAGGATCATGACTCGGCGGTACAGAGTGCGCCCGAACCAGCCGAGAGCAACCAGCATCATCCCGCTGAAGATCAGCGCGGTCATGCACAACCTCCATGGAGAGAAAAATCGTGAACGGCGCGACTCCTAAGATAAAGCCATCACCAACACAAGGTCGCACACGCTTCGGCTCACTGCTTCGTGTGGGAATTGCCCTAGCCTGGCTCTCCGGTGCAGGCACCGTTGCTTGCCAAGAGCACCCACGCGTACTCATCGAGACCCCAAAGGGCACGGTGGCCATCCCGGTGGAAATCGCGGCGACACCCGAAACACGCACGCGGGGGTTGATGTACCGGAAAGATCTGCCGGCGAATGCAGGGATGCTGTTCGTATTTCCCCAACCCGACGTGCTGCAATTTTGGATGAAAAACACGCCCCTATCGCTGGACATGATTTTCTTCGATTCCGAACGCCGCATCGTGGGCATCGTGGAGCGAGCGCAACCGTTTTCTACGAACCCGCGAGGACCGCAGGTGCCAGCCCAGTATGTCCTGGAAGTGCACGGTGGGTTCGCTCAGAAACACGGGATCCAGGTGGGGCAACAGGCCACGTTCGTTCGCGTGCCGCCCGCGGCGCATTGAGGCAAACCGCGCGACGGCTTGCCGAATTTCCGCGCATTGGTAAAGTAGCGGGCCTGCATGCGCCCACTTGGTGAGGAGGCTCGCAACCGACACACCTTGGGTAGTCGGGTGCAAGTCAGGTTGCCCAGGTGTGCTAGGCGGAGGGGACGTTTTTTTCCGGATTCGTCTGCCCTTCGTTCCACTGTTGCCGGGACGGGCAGCTCGCCCCGGGTTCGCTGCAGCTTGGATGAAATTACGGTGAGGTAGGCAAGATGGCAATCGCGAAGGCCAAGGCCAAAGAGAAGGAAACAATCACCCGGGCACGGGAGAGCCTCGTGCCTCCCTCGCTCGAGGATCCGTTGGCTGAGCCGACGCCCACGGACTCGCAACCGCTAGGTCCCTACGACGAAGCGTTGAAGCAGGGCGAGGAACTCCGCCGCCGCCCCTACACGGCTGCTGGTGTTTTGCAGATCATTCGCCAGCACTCCAAGGGGCGAATGACCGTCTGGGAGCGCATCGACGTGCTTCAAGACAAAGGCGTGCAACCAATCATCCTGTACCAAAACTGGGGACGAAATTTGGACGGTGCCTCGATCGTCACCGCCATCCTGAAAATTCGCGGACGCGATGTCGCCTTGTACGGGCACGACTTTACGGTTCGCGCCGGCTCGATGGACGCGACCAACGGGCGGAAATTGGCCAACCTGATTTACCTGGCCGGCAATCGTGGCATTCCCTTGATCGGCATGAACGATAGCGCTGGCGCGTTCGTACCCGCGGGCGTCGGTGGGCTCGACGGCTACGCGGAGGCGTTCACCGCTCTACGAAAAATCAGCGGGGTCGTCCCGAGCATCATGTGCATGTTCGGGTTCAACGCGGGAGGCGGCGCGTACCTCCCACGCCAGGGAAGTTTCATGATTCAGCCCGCGAACACGTTTTTCGGCCTCACCGGACCAGGAGTGGTGAAGAGCGCCCTCGGGGAGGATGTCACGCCAGACGACCTCGGCGGCCCCAAGGTGCATGGTGCCTCTGGAGTCACCGATATCACCGTGGCGGACGAAGTTGCGGCGCTACGCACGGCGCAGCGGCTGTTGAGCTACCTGCCCGACTCCAACAAAGTGAGCCCGCCATTTCAACCCACCAGCGATCCGGTCGACCGCCGCACGGTGGAAATCGACACCTTGCTGCGCAAGGCCTTCAACTCCCCTGCGGGGTTCAACACTCCCTTCGATTCCTCGATCATCATTCAACAGGTGTGCGATCACGGCGATTATTTCGAGATCCAACCAGACCGCGCGCGCAACGCGATCACCGCCTTCGGGCGCCTGGGAGGCCACGTGGTTGGATTTGTCGCCAACAACAGCGCAGTCGCTAGTGGGCAAATCGACATCGACGCCGCCTACAAGATCGCCCGCTTCGTTCGCTTCTGCAGCATTTACAACATCCCCGTCATTTTCATGGAGGACACGACGGGCTTCCTTCCTGGGCGCGACCAAGAAAGCCGAGGCATCGTGCAAGCTGGTCGCGCGATGCTCGACGCGATCATCGACCTGCGCACCCCGCGGATTCTCCTAATCTTGAGGAATGCGTTCGGCGGGGCCTACGCAGCGTTCAACTCCTACGCCACGGGCGCCGACGTGGTTCTAGCACTTCCTACCACGCGGGTTGCCGTCATGGGCACCGCCGGCAAGGAGTACACGTACAAGAAAGAACTCCAGCAAGTGCGCGCCGCAGCCGCGAAAATGGCTGAAGAAGGCACGCTCGCACGGATCGAGGCCGGCATGTCCGCGGAGGAAGCCCGAAAAGAAGCCGAACGCGAAGCAACCGAGTGGCTACGCGCGCAAGAAGCAGAGTTCAACCGGCGTTACGAGAAAGAGCTCATGAACCCGCGAGAAGCGCTCAGCCTCGGGTCGATCTCCGAAATTGTCATGCCTACCGACTTGCGCTGGGTGTTGTGGCGCAACCTTCAGTTCTTGCTCGACCACTACGAACCCGGCCCCTGGCAGTCGGTCCAAAGGGAGTTTCACTGATGTTGCAACCTACACCTGTGCAGTCCCCCGAGTACGCCAACCCACTGATCCACCGCGACCGTCGGTTGAGTTTGTCCGATTCACCGTGGGTGCGCTCGTTCTCCTGCGAGGACATGCGCATCCTGATCGTGTGTCGTGGCCCCATTCGCAAAGAGGCGATCGATGTGTTTCGCGAAATGGGTGTCGCAAAGGTCGGGATGCTCTTGTCGGAACGCGATAGCATCGTGTTTCCACGCGCGCTTTCGCCCGAGCTCCGCATCATGGACCCTCGTTGCGTTCACCCGGTGCCAGATTACACCGGAGCGACCAAGGAGGAGCGGGAGGAGCGGATCCGACAAATCATCCAAATTTGCAAGGAGCACGGCTACGAGTACATCTTCGCTGGGTATGGCTTCATGGCGGAAGACGCGCACTTCGTGCGCTCGATCGAAGAGGCTGGGCTCAAGTTCATTGGTCCTGGCTCTTACACGCAAGAAGCCGCGGGTGCCAAGGACGAAGCCAAGCGCACCGCAATCGAGAACCGCGTTTCCGTAACCCCTGGCATCAACAATGCCACTGCCCGACTCTTGCTCCGAAAGTACCCGACCCGGGAGGCCCTTGCGGAGGTCGTGCAAACCTACGGTCTGGACGTGCCCCAAGTGCGGTCGGCAAAGCTGCGACTCGAAGAACTCGCCGACTTGGTCTTGGATGCCGCCTATCGAAAACACATCGACCTGTACGCCATTGACGAGCTTGCCGAACACATCCAGCGCGAGGCCGCAGAGCTGCTACGGGAATACCCCGGACGACGCTTCCGGCTAAAAGCCATCGGCGGGGGCGGCGGCAAAGGTCAGCGCATTTTTTCCGACGCCGCGCAGGTTCCTAGCCTGGTGCGAGAAGTTTTGAGCGAGGTGAAAGCAACCGGGGTCGGGGACAACAAAAACATGCTCATCGAACTCAACATCGAGAGCACCCGACACAACGAAATCCAGATGATCGGCAATGGGCAGTGGTGTATCACTCTCGGCGGCCGCGATTGCTCGTTGCAAATGCACGAGCAAAAACTGGTCGAGGTGTCGATCACCGTCGAAGGGCTCAAGCAAGCCATCGAAGAGGCACGGGCGCGCGGCGACCACCGAAAAGCTGAGATTCTCGAAACTGACCTTGGGGTACTGGAACGGATGGAGGCGGAGGCGGAACGCTTTGGCCAAGCCGTGAAACTCGACTCCGCCTCGACGTTCGAATGCATCGTGGAGGGTGATCGCCACTACTTCATGGAGGTGAACACCCGGATCCAAGTGGAACACCGGGTTTCCGAGCTTTGCTACGCCTTACGTTTCGCAAACCCGGACGACCCGAACGACTTTTTCGATGTTGACTCGATCGTTGAGTGCATGGCGATCATCGCCCGCCACAAAGAGCGCTTGCCCAAGCCCACCCGTATCCAGCGGGAAATGGCCGCAATCGAGGTTCGCCTGAACGCCACCGACCGCGCTCTGCAGCCAGCAGCGGGCGGAGTGATTTTGTCGTGGTCGGATCCCATTCCCGGAGAAATTCGCGACGACCAGGGCATTTGCATTAAAAACCCCGATACGGGCCTCTTCATGCGCTACCGCCTCGCCGGTGCGTACGACTCGAACATCGCGTTGCTCCTGACCACAGGAGCGAATCGCCGCGAAAGTTTCGAGCGCATCGCCGAGGTACTGCGTTGCACGACGCTGAGGGGCATCGACCTCGCCACCAACCGCGAGTTCCTGTACGGGGTGGTGATGTGGTTTCTCGCCCGCGACGTGTGGGCAAAACCCACGACGAAGTTCGTGGTTCCTTATCTCACCGCGGTGGGAGAACTTGCCCACGAGGCCCAACGGATCGACCTTGACCACGCCTTCCACCGAATCGCCCAGCACTTCGTTGCGATTCACACCGAGGCCGGAGGGAAAGAGGCTGGTGCAGCGGCTCGGCAGGTCATCGATCTCAAGGAGACGCTTCTGGAGCGGCCGATTCAGGCGTTATTCGAGGAGCCGCATTTCCTCTCCGCTTGGTTGAGCCAGCACCGCAAGGACTTCGAATATGTGGGGGACCGCGTCCGCTGGCTACGGAATCCGGTCGAGATTCTCGCAGACACCTATCACTTGCTGCATCTCGACGATCGCCCGGATGAGCCCGCAGCCCACAGAATTTGGGATCACGATCAGGACCTTCTCGACAAAGCACGCGCCTTTTACAGCAAGCTCGCGGCACGTCCAGGCACACCGCGGTCGTGGCCCGAACTGGATGCATTGTTGCGGCAAGACGAGCCGGCTCTGGGCTTGGACGCAAATTTGTGGCAGCGAATCCGTGCCGCTCATGCTGGCCATCAAGCCGGCATGGAGATTTTGGCACTCCTGCCGCTCATTGCCCGCGCCACAGGGTTTTACGACCTGCGACTAGCCGACGACCTCACCGTCGAGATTCCAGAGCGGCTCCTGGACCCACACCATCAAGATGCCATGCGCAAGGTTTTGGTGCCTCCACCCGCTGCCGCTTCAGACGAAATCGTCGCTGCCATGGGGGGGACCTTGTACCATCAGGAAGCTCCCGGTTTGCCCCCGTTCGTGCAACAGGGAAGCCACTTCGAGAAAGGCGACCCGCTGTACATCATCGAAGTCATGAAGATGTTCAACAAGGTATACGCTCCTTTTTCGGGCACGGTGCTCGAAGTGCTCGTTCCCGAAAGCGGCGTGGTCGTGCGCAAGGGTCAGCCTCTGTTCAAGGTCCGGCCCGACGAGGTCATCGTTCCGGAAGACCCGGAAACTCAGGCACGGCGCCGGCGCGAACACACCGAGAGTTACTTGCAGCACATGCTGGTCTGAACTCAATGCACCTGAACCTCACACGCCGGGCCATCTAGCGGCATTTTTGCGTGAGAAACCGGCGCGGGTTCGCTGCGCCCGGGCTCATTCGACGTGGTGCCGGACGTTGTGGTTCTGGTGCCGCGTGGCAAATGTGGCGTTCTGCTCCTTCTTACCTCGACGGGAGCCGTCAATCAGCACTGCGGGGCACGTTCGGGTGCGACCGTTCTGCCACCGGGAGACTGCGACCCCGCCACTGCTTGCCCACTGATGGAGCGTTTCGGCCTTTACGCCTTACCCCTGCCAAGCCGGCGTTCCGTGTCATTTGATCCTGCAAACCAGAACAAGACCTTTCCACGCCAGCAGTCCCTCGGTGGCTCGCACCGATTCAGCGCTGGGAAGAGCCTCACGGGTTTATTCACGGGTCAAATACGTGTACGCTTGCAGGCCCTGTTCGTAGTGGCGGCGAAGGCGGGCCGACTCTTCCAACGTAATTTGACCCGCGCGCATGGCATCTTCGATCGTGCGGCGGACGCGTTCGACGAGAGCACCTTTTTCGTATTCTACGTAGCGGAGCACGTCGGTCACCGCGTCGCCCTCCACCACATGCTCTACCTCGTAACGCCCGTCGCTGTCCAAGCGCACGTGCACAGCATCGGTGTCACCAAAAAGATTGTGCAGGTCCCCAAGAATCTCCTGGTACGCTCCTACCAAGAACACGCCAATGTAATACGGATCGCCGTTCCATGGGTGCAGTTCCAAAACATCCCGTACATCGCGCGGGTCGATAAACCGATCGATCTTCCCATCGCTGTCGCACGTCAGGTCGGCAAACACGCCTCTCCGAGTCGGCTTTTCGTCCAGCCGGTGGATGGGCATGACCGGGAAAAGCTGCTTGACCGCCCAGTGGTCGGGAGCCGATTGAAACACGGAAAAGTTCCCGTAGTACGTATCCGCGAGGCCCTTTTCCAGCGGCTCGAGCTCCTCGGGTACGTACGGCAGCTCGCGCACGATCCGTAGAATCTTTTCGCAGCAGTCCCAAAACAGCCTCTCCACCCTCGCCCGCTCGCGCAAGTCGAGAAAACCAAGAGTGAACAAATTTGTCGCTTCCTCCTTCAGCTGGAGGATATCGTGGTATGCCTCGAGTACGTTCTTCTGCGAAATGGTTTCATACACCTCCGCCAAGTTTTGGATGACCCGCGGATCGCTTTCCGACACCGGCTCCGGTGGGCGCCCGGAAATCATCTCATGCACGCCCAGCACGTCGAAGATCAGGACCGAGTGGTGTGCGGTCATCGCACGACCTGCCTCGGTTACGATGTCCGGATGCGGTAGGCCTTTCGAGTCGCAAGCCTCTTGAATTGTGGCCACTACGTCGTTCGCGTACTCCTGCACCGTGTAGTTCATCGATGAATGGAAGTTCGTTTGCGAACCGTCGTAGTCCACCCCAAGGCCACCGCCCACGTCGAGGAATTTCGGCTGGGCCCCCATTTGGTGCAAACCGACAAAGATCATGGACGCCTCTTTCAACGCATCTTTGTGGGCGCGAATGGCGGTGATCTGCGAGCCGATGTGAAAGTGCAAGAGCTGGAGACAATCGAGCATCCCCTCGGCGCGCAGCTTTTCCACGGCGTCCACAATTTCCACCGCCGTGAGTCCAAATTTCGACCGATCTCCGGTCGACTCCACCCACTTTCCTGCGCCTTTCGTCGTTAGCTTCGCTCGGACCCCGATGAACGGTCGGATTCCGAGCTCCCGAGCCGTACGCACGATCAGGTCCACCTCGTGCGCCCGGTCGATGACGATGATCGGGGTACGGCCAAGCCGCTGCGCTAGCAGCGCGGTCTCGATGTACGTTCGGTCCTTGTAACCATTGCAAATGATCAACGCCCCGGGGGTATCGAGAATCGCCAGAGCGATGAGCAGCTCCGGCTTGCTTCCCGCCTCCAGCCCGACCTTCATTGGCGCCCCGTACTGAACGATTTCTTCGACAACATGCCGCTGCTGGTTCACCTTGATGGGGTACACACCGCGATACTGCCCTTGATAACCGTACTCCTTCATCGCGCGATCGAAGGCCGCACACAGCCCCCGCACCCGTGCGGCCAGGATGTCAGAAAACCGAATGAGCATGGGCGTGCGCAGCCCTCGGCGCTGCAGATCTTCGACCAGTTCGAGGAGGTCCACCGCGGGCCCCCCTTCTCCGTGGGGGCGCACTTCTACGTGTCCTTTGGCATTCACGGTAAAAAACCCTGCACCCCAGGCGTGAACGTTATACAACTCGATACTATCGCGAACAGTCCAGCCGCGGATGACGGCCCCGTTTTCTCGTACCCGCAGATTCATGCGGCCCTCTTAGCACAGTTCAGAAATTTGTGATCCCTCTTTCCCATTCTTCGATAAAAAAAGAGGCCGGGCGGATGCCCGGCCTCTTTGTCTCCCTTTGCCTCGGCTCCGGATCACAGGCCCGTGGGCTGCGCGGCCGGGAGGAGGATCACATCCGGCTGCGTCCTCACACCCCGCTGGTGCACCACGTTTGCGTCGCTAAACTCATCTCGCAACTCCTCCGTGATTGCGAGGAGTCCCGTGCCGCGAACCGGGTCGTTCGTTTGCACACCACGAATGATCGTCTGGCCGGTGAACGTACCCTGGACAGCAACGTTGAAGATAGAGAACGCGTCATCTGCTGAACCAGGCCGCGTGTCGATATCCGACAGTGCAATTTCCTGGAAACAGGTTACGCTCCTGCTCGTCGAGAAGCGCTGCTCGAACTCGTTAAACACTAGGTACTGCACAACCACCGACCGGGGAGCCTGGAAGTTGAAGTCCTGAGAGCAGGGAACCAACGTCAAGTCCGTACGAATCGAGCCGCCGCCCGGAACCACGCCGGCGAGACTTACATCATCAAAGTAGTGGGACACGAGCAGCAAGTTGGGGCAGCCGTTGTACTCCTGGCCGAGCACCAGCGTGTTGTCGCGGTTGTTTGCACCTTCGATGGCCTGAATACCGTAAGCGTTGTAGACCCTCGTATCCCCGCCATTTCGCGTCACGATGCCGGCTTCCCCGATGAGAGAGTTCGCATCCACAGGGAGCTCGTCGTCACCCACCTGCACGCACTTGAGTTCTCCCACCATCGGATCATCGGGAGCCGGTGGAATCGACCCGGAGTTGAACTCACCCTTTGGCCCAGGCCGGTCTGCCAACGGCAAATTCGGAAGCCCCTGCGACACCGACCAAATAATCGGCTGCTTCGAGGTCAGGCGGAATGCGAAATCCGTCTCTTGCCAGCCTGGCACACACACACCACCGGTGCCGCAGGCGTTCGGACCATTCGGGTTGCAAATCTGAAATGGCGCCACGGAGCAACGGCCGTTCGCGTTCACGTAGAAGCAACGCACGTTGACCGGGTTATCGGCGGTGTTCGAAATCTGCACCCAGGTATCGACGCGATTGCTTCCATCCACGACAATTTTTGGAAACACCAGAATTGCCGCCGGGTTGGTGGAACTAACGTCCGCGCGCACCGCCTCGGCTACCAAGCCAACAAACCCTGCCACCGTTGCCATCACCGCGAGTTTTTGCATCCAACGCACCCTACGCATTGCCCTTCTCCTTTCAGTAGGCTGGAAGCCCTCAGCCATCGTCATCCCCTCACCCGCTTCCCGTTCACGCTATTCTCGTGGGGCGAGGTAAATTGTATCCGGTCCAGCAGGTGGCACAAAGCTGCCGGTAGTGTGCAAGCTATACAGTGCGGAGCCACCAGCTGCCGGCAACACTCGTGCGACACCAATCACACCGCCAGAGCTTCCATTCGCCTGAATCACAGGCGTGATCTCCGTCATAGCAACGTCGGTACCCAGCACGTTCCGGGCAAAGACCGAGTTTGCCGGATTCGTAGCGGCATCAATGTCAGATAGAAGGGTGGAGAGGTAGCAGGTGACCGTCGTGCTCGCCGAGAAGCGCTCCTCAAAGGAATTGTAAACCAGGAATTGCACCGTAACGGTCGATGGAACCTGGTTCTCCAGGTCTTGCGAGCAAGGCACGAGCGTCAGCTCCGTGTTCACCGCATTCGGAATTTCTGCACCGTGATTCAGCCAGAGCTTCTCCGGACATGCGGCGTACATGTCGCCGTCCAACACCAGCGGATTCGAGGGCGACACGTCCGGATTCCCCTCGATGCCAATGGCGCTGTAGCGAGCAATGTCCCCACTACTGCGGAAGACCACCGCTTGGCCGCGCAGGTGGTTCCCCGTAACCGGCTCGCCCGAGGCACTGACTTCGACGCATTTTAGCTCGCCTTCGAAGTCCGGCTTTGGCGGGATGTGTCCAGGGTCAAAGCCCGAGCCATCCGCGTTAAACCCATCCGTCGGGTCGACACGGCGGCCCTGTGCCACCGACCAGTGAGTTGGCTGCTGCCGCGTTAGCCACAAGTCAAAGTCTGTCTCCTGCCACAAAGGCCGGCACGTAGCGCTCGGGCGCTCGCACCGTTGGCCAGTTACCGCGTCGAACAGCCGCGCGTCCACATAGTTACAGTGGACCTGGATCATCGAGTTGCTGGTGTTCACCAGCATGATCACCGTGTCGGTAGTGGCGTTTGCTGTAACCTTTGGAAAGACGAGGATCGAAGCCGCCTTCTCCGACGTGACGTCGGCGCGCGCCCCCGACGTCCCCGCTCCCAGGACCGCCCAGGCGCAAAGCCCTGAGAGTAACACATTCCACTTCACCGTTCGCATTGCCCTCCTCCTTTCCAGTCGACCGAACCTGCCTCACTCCCTCCGCCCATCGTTCCAACCCAGAGCGGATGCGCCACCCTCGGCACCGCGGAAGTGCGCGCATACATACTCAAAAAATCGCGGGCTTGTCAAGGAAGAATCGCAGGAAAAACACCTTGCCTTCTCAATCCCCGTGGGCACTGCCTTCCACCGGCCTTTCCACGGTTTCTGCCAGGGGCTCACCACGCTCACTGAACACCTCCAGCTCAAAGCCACAACGCACCTAGGCACGGACGATTTTCTCGCGTCCGTGGCGGACGTTCCGGGTGGCATTGCGGGTGTCGATAACCAACTGACTCGCCGAGACGATAAACTCGTAGTCGAACACTGAATGATCCGTCGCAACCACCACCGCATCCGCTCGCTCCAACTCGTCCCGGGTCAACGGTACCGAGACCATGTTGAAATCATAATTTCGCGAGCGCTTCAAGTAGGGAACGTACGGATCATGGTACCTCACCTGTGCCCCTTTCCGTAGCAACAAGTCCATCAGGCGCAGCGCAGGGGATTCGCGGGTATCGTCGAGGTCCTTTTTATAGGCGACACCCAGCACCAGCACTCTTGCCCCTTTCAAGCTCTTTTGCCGCTCGTTCAACGCATCGGCCAGCTTCCCGATGACATATGCAGGCATCGCGTGGTTGATTTCTCCGGCAAGCTCGATGAAGCGAGTCGTGAGCTCGTACTCCCGCGCTTTCCAGCTCAAGTAAAATGGGTCGATTGGAATGCAGTGCCCCCCAAGGCCTGGACCGGGATAGAAGGGAGTGAACCCAAACGGTTTGGTTGCCGCCGCGTCGATTACTTCCCAGATGTCAATCCCCATGCGGTCGAACAGCACCTTGAGCTCGTTCACCAAAGCAATGTTGACGCAGCGGTAAATGTTTTCGAGCAACTTCGCCGCTTCGGCCACACGCGCAGACGACACGGGGACGACTTTCTCCAACACGGCACCATACAGCGCCGCCGCTACGCGACCGCATGCCTCGGTTACCCCACCCACCAGTTTCGGGATCGTACGCGTTGTAAAATTGGGATTGTTCGGATCTTCCCGCTCGGGTGAAAAGGCTAGGTGCACGTCGATCCCTACCCGCAGGCCAGAACGCTCCAGGATTTCTTTCACCACTTCGTCGGTCGTTCCCGGGTAGGTAGTACTTTCTAACACGACGAGCTGCCCAGGACGCAGATACTCCGCGATCGTTTCTGCCGTTCTCTCGACATACGACAGGTCCGGATCACGGTTCGGGCTCAGCGGTGTCGGCACACAGATGAGAATCGCGTCGCACTCGCGCAATAATGAAAAATCCGAAGTCGGGTGGAATTTCCCCTCGGCACGACGAGGCAGAGAGTCGGCCACCACTCGCGCTAAGCGTCCACTATCAATGTGGCGGATGTAGCTGCGACCGGCACGGAGCTCTTCTACCTTGCTTTGGTCGATGTCGAACCCCACCACCGACACACCACTCTCCGCAAACGTCGCTGCTAGCGGCAGACCGACGTAACCCAGCCCAACAATCCCCACCAATCCTTGCCGCTTCTCAAAGCGCTCGATCAACTCCGCTACCGACGGCCTCGCAGGCATCCCTGCCACCTGAACTTCCCGTCGCGTACGCCGCCAAGGCAGGTCCGACACTTCGCCAGAACTCCTTTCTTACGATGCACCGAGCGCTCGCCGTATCATCGCCGAACGCCGCCACCACCGCAGCGCCAAAACCGGCAACAGCAACCAAATAGACGACCAACCACCTCGTGCACCACTGACGTTGCAATCGCAACCGTCACCGTTTCCGGCCACCGGGGCACCAGTACGGGTCGGTGTGGGGGAACCTACCGCGGTGGTCGGGGTGCGCGTTGGGGTTGCAATGACCACTGGCGTTGTCGGCGTTGCGGTTCTGGTTGCTGTAGGCGAGGCCTCGACCGGTGGCGTGGGCGGGGTCGCAGTCCGTGTCGCCGTGATTGTCGGAGTCGGTGTTGGAGGAGGCTCGACGCAAAGGAATCCATTTCGTCCGGCGACGCCAGGAACAGGGTTCCCTTCCGCATCGCTCGCTCCCACTCCCGTCACGTCGACCCGGGCCTCCACGTCGCTCAACGTTGCATTGCACGTGTAGAGGACCGAACCATCGGGAATCGGATCTACATTTTCAAGCGACACCACCACTGCGCGTACAGACGTACAAGCATCGGGAGCACAACCCGGCGGCAGGAACGCAAAGGACGAACCATTTTTGTTCAGGGCCGGGTTCGCCGTACAGTCAGGGCGCCCGCTTGCGTTGGCATTGACCCGAATGCCCGCGCCCAACACCAGATCATTTTGCGTAGCCACGATCTGTTGCCCACCCGTCGCCAAGCGCACGGTAAGCGTAATCGGGCCGCTAGCTAAAAGAACCGCATCTTCCACATACACCGCAGCAGCCACCGGCGACGGACGTGGCGATGGGCAAGGTGTTCGTACCGTGGTTGGAGTGGGAGACGGCCCCGGAGTGGTGGGAGTTGGAATCGCCGTTTCCGTTTCGGTGGCAGTGGGAGTCGGCGTACCTGGAGTTTCGCTCGGTGTCGGCGTAGGACTCAACGTTGGCGTGCGGGCCGGGCCCGCAATGATCTCACCTAGCTCCAACACGAGTCGCGAATCCACGGCAACCGCCGGCACCTTGTTATCCGCCACTTGTAGGCGATCGTACCGCACCACTTGGGGTCCAGGGGTAACCGAAGCAGCCAGGGGAAGGCTACAGGTGAGCAGGGTGCCATCGGGAATCACCGGCAGCGGGTTTGAAAACGTGGTGGTTACGAGTGCGAATCGCACGCGGTAGTCGCCGGTCCGAACGTTTTGGAAGTCCGGGGGCACGACCTCGAGCAGATGGTCTGCCAACCTCGGATCCTTTTGGCAATGCAAAGGGGCGAGCCGACACGTACCGTTGCTCGGACAATCGCTCGAAAACTGGCAGGAACTGTTGTCCTCGCAAACGCCGCGCAAGTCGAACTGAGCGACTTGGAAAATCAGATCGAAGTTCACCGTTGCCACTACTTCGCTCTCTCTTTCGCGCTCCAGCCGCACCGTCATTGTCGCCGGTGCCGGTGGTGTCGACTCGTCGCCCGTGAACGCGTCTGTGGTGTTCACCCGCACGGTCACCACCGCCTGCACCGGTGCCGCCAGGCTGGCCAACAACACGATTCCCAGCCAAAGGCCAAGAGCGCCCCACCCTCTTACAAAGTGCCTCTGTTGCGCTTGTCCGTTCGCTGTCATGCGCGAATCCTCCCCACTCGTGCGTCCACGCCTCATCATTTCCAGGCCCCGACTCATGGACAGCCTCGTGCCAAGCGAAGCACCGCTTTCGTTACGTCGCCAACCGTGACTTGGCCGTCTCCGTCGGCGTCGGCGGCCGGACAAGCACTCACGGGCAATCTCGAGGCCATGATCTGCACAACGGTGGTAATTTCGTTGCCCATCACCTGGCCATTGCCATCGCAATCGCCTGCACACACCTGCACCGGAGTCGGCTCACTGACGGGCGGTGCCTCTAATGTGAACTCGCCTCCTGCCACGACCACTCGGAAGGTATCGGCACGCTGGTCGCCCACGTTGGTCCGGTCGGCACCGAACACCACCTGACCGCTCCGGCCCGCAACCGGCTGGAATGTGCAATGGAACACTGGCCCGTCAGCAAATGTTTGGATCGGGAACGACAAATCACCTGTGAAAAGCCGCAGCCGACGGTAGCCTTCAGGAGCGGCTGGGCTTTGTGGGAGAGTCGCCAAGAGCACGTGCGAGCCACGCAGGCGCTCGTCGAGACGACACGTCCTGCCAGGATCGCCAATGTCGAGAAGCCCTGGATCGTACAGTACGTCGAGCTGGACCGTAGCAAGTTCCCCCAGGCCTCCAGCAGCATTCACTGTGAGGTTCACTTTCCCATCCTCGCTTCTCGCGACGTCGAGTGTGAGGGTCACTTCTTGCCCTCGGTCGTGCGCGAACGTGAGCGGCCGGCCTTCCTGCACGCAACCACGAGCCAAGTTCAACACGATTTGGGTAATCTCGTTGCCCATCACCGCGCCGTCCCCGTTCAAGTCGGCCGCCACGCATTGATCGAGACTCAGTACTCCGCCCAGGATGTACACAGCATTGGAAATCTCGTTGCCAAACACAAAGCCATCGAGGTTACAGTCGCCACCGCATTCGCACAGGCCGTCGATACATGCCTCGCGATCGAAGCAGTTCAGCCGGTCGATTGTCGGGTCTTCGTCGTCACACGGGCGCTTCTTTTTACAGTATCCGCCCCGGCAATGGTGGTCCGGTGGACAATCCGCATCGGTCGTACATGGGCGAAACGTGGGCGTCGGCGTCGCTGTATTTGTCGGGGTTCGCGTGCGGGTCGGTGTTGGTGTTCGCGTCACCGTCGGAGTGGGGCTAGGCGTTACGCAGAAGCCCGCAACACACACCAGCCCCTCGGGGCAGATTCCATCGGGGCACGAGCCTGGCCCGAAAAACGGATTTTGACCCAAGTACGCTTGGCCCGCGAAGGCGCCTCCGGGGACCAGGTTGGTCGCAAACGACACGAACGCCACCCGTGTGCCTGGACCCGAAATCGCCGGAGCCGCGTCCGGCACCCCGGCGTTCGCCAACTCACCACGGTCGCTCACATCCACCACAAGCGTGCGTCCGATTTGCCGATCCCGCACGAACATGTTGGACGCGTGGTTGTTGTCATTGGGGATCAAGTTGGTTGCTGCCGACCCAAATGCCACAAAGCGACCGTCCGCAGAAATCGCTGGCGGGAAGGAAAAATCGTCGGCGTTGCCGCCGCGCATGTTCACGCTCACGCGCTCGATTGTCCGTTGCTGACGGTCGAACACGAACACATCGACCACGCCATTGCGGTCGTCGGCGACCAAGTTATTGGCAAGCGATTTGAAGGCAACGAAGCGGCCATCCGCACTAATCGCCGGCAAGATGCTATCGCCATTTCCCTGAGTTCCGTTGCTCGCCACACTCACCCGCTCGATGGCTCCACTCGTGCGATCGCACACGAAAATATCCACAAAGCCGTTCGTATCGCCGCTCACCAAATTCGTAGCTGCGGAAGCAAAGGCCACTATGGAACCATCTTCACTGATCGCGGGGTGAGAACTCGGACCGTTCGGCTGAACATTGCACAGGCGTTCCGTCGTACCCGCAGCCAAATCACGAACAAAGATGTCCGCAACTCGGTTGGTGTCCCCGTCAACCAAATTGGAAGCCTCGGACTGGAAGGCCACCCAACGGCCGTCGCCGCTCACTGCCGGATACAAACTATCGCCATTCCCTTGGCTTCCGTTGGTGGCCACGCTTACGCGCTCCGTCGTGCCGAGGTCCCGCCTCCGAACAAACACGTCAAGCCGGTTGTTCGTATCTCCAGGAACAAGATTCGACGCGGCCGAGTAAAACACCACTAGGTTGCCGTCGTGACTCACGGCCACGTTTCCGCCTTGCGCATGGCTCGGGCCGTTTGCTTGCGTTCCCGCGGAACTTACGCTCGCCCGCTCGACCCGGCCGCTCCGAACATCACGCACGAATACATCTCGAGCTTGGTTCGTATCGAGTACCACCAAGTTGGTGGCATCAGAGTAAAAAGCGACAACGTTCCCTTCGCGATCCATTCCCACGCCCCCAGCTGCTCCGTTGGATGCCTGGCCCGAAGGGTTGGCACTGATCAACCGTAACGGCTCTCCGACTTGAGCCCAGCACGGCAGCGATCCAAGCCACATCATCGCGATCGCTCCGATGCCAAACGTTACGAAAGTTGCCCTGCAGCCCCTGTCTCGGTTCGAGCGGCTAATCGAATAACAGCGACTTTCCACCGCCATGCTCTCCTCCTTGCGAATCACCCCACCACTCCAGATGCCCCCTTTCGCGGCTCGCACGCTTGGCCGAGAACCACGTTATGCCATCCCAAACTTGTCACCTTCGATTGTTCCCCCACTCACCCGAGCGGAGATTCAGCGGTGGCAAAGTGCCATTCTCAGGCCAGGAAGTCAACCGGAGTTTTGCTAACTGCCGAATCAAGCAGCGTGTTCCGCGCCGTGTCCCCACGGTTCTTTGGCGTGGAACGTCGCTCCAGCACGGTCGCCCTGCTGGCTCGAGCCACTCGAGCACACCCGGAACAGTCGCCACACTACACCGTAGGCGTCGTTCGTGCGAACAACTGCCCCGCTAGTCCAAGGGATGCAGCCGTGGTATCCGGCGGAGACAAGGTCCATCTCACCCCGGAGGCCAAAATGAGCAGCAAGCACGAAGACATCGTCCGGCAATTTTGCGCAGCGTGGAGTCGCCGCAATGTCGAGGAGTTACTGGCGTTCTTCTCCCCCGATGCCGTCTACCACAACATGCCCCTACCGCCGCTCCAGGGGATCGATGCGATTCGAGCTACCCTGGAGACGTTCGTGACACCAGCAGAGTGGATCGAGTTCGAGATCCTCAACATCGCAAGCCGTGGCAACACGGTCTTCACGGAACGAGTGGATCGATTCCGCTTCGCTGGGAAAGAAGTAAGCCTACCGGTAGCGGGCGTGTTCGAACTGGAAAACGGGAAGATCAGGGCATGGCGAGACTACTTCGACATGCAAACCTGGCTCCAGCAAACCACGCCTGCGTAAGCCACTAGAGACCTATCTCGGTTTCCGAGCTCGGCGCCACAATCAAAACTGCCGCTGTGTTGCTCGGCCGATCCGGATGTTTTCGCTGATCCAGCGCCGCCGGCCTGGGAAAAAGAATCCCACCGCAAGCCTCTTCATGGCGAACAACGTTGGCTTCGCGCTTCGTTTCTGGCTCGCGGGCACCTCGGCACGGCATTTGCCCTCCTTGCCAGCTATGGCTGCATTCCACTCGAGCCATGCTCTCGAATTCGGCAAGCCGCCATCAAAGGTGTGATCGGGAACCCGAACCAGGTAGCGCGACATTCCCATTGCGCGGGAACGTGCGGGCCAACGACCAGCTTCGACTCAGAGGGGACTTCATCCTCACGCCGGTTCCGCTCGACGAGTCGCTAGTTTCGACCAGTGACCTCTGTGTCCTCCTGCCTAACGGCCGCGAACAGACCATTCTGTAGGCCCAGCATCCTATATTCCATGGTCAACCGGATGAAGGTCGGCTGAATCCGACTGCAGGGAACCGCGACGTCTTGGATTCGAGTTGGGCGGTATCATCCTGCAATCACTGAGGTAGATAAGAGCCCGATTTCCATGGGCCGCGACGCCATCGCGGGGTCTGTACGCCCAGCGGAAGCCTTGGCTGCGTTTGTCGGCGAAACCTCGGGTGGCGAGTGGGTTCTTACCGTGGCCGACCACGCACCGCGTGATACTGGGGCTCTGGTGTCCTGGTGTCTGGAGTTGGAATGAACGCGCGTGGCTACTCGCTTACCACTTGGCGTACTGCCACTCGGCGTACCCAAGCTGGCGCTCCAGACGAACGGTCGTTCCGTCGCGGGCGACGAGCTGGCCCGTGTACCTCCCGATCAGTTGGTAGAAGTTGAGGCCCATGAACCCCAGGCGCAGGCGCTCGCGATGGCACGCCTGTGGTTCGAAGCGGAGCTGGCAATTGCCACTTCCGGAACGCATCGACCAGGATCGCATGAGATCGGTCCGTTCGTACTCGAACGCAACCAGATCTACCGGTTCCCGAGTGCCGTCGAGCCAAAAACAGTTTTCCGTGAAGCTGGTTTCGTTCACCCCGCACGAGATGTTCAGACCGACGACACGGCCGTCGCTGGAGCGACCGGCTAAACAGCCCCAATTCCAAAACGTTTCCCGCCGCATGTAGCCCGCGCTCCAATCGCGGTGGCCCAATGCTCCAGCCTTGTCCAAATCTACGCTACCCATCGCAGTACGAAGCGTACCCTGTACTCGCTGACCAGCAGTCTTGCGCGCAAACACCCAACCTGCAGCTCCGGCACGGGTGCAAATTCGGAGCGCCTGGGTGGGCGGATCGGTCTCATCCCACTCCGCATCGATGAAGAGGCTGCCCTTGACCTCCGCCGACAAGTGGCGCCGCCCGGGAGGTTCCCCAGGGCCGGTGCGGAGCTCTACTCCCCGAGCTGAAAACACGCTGTGCCCGTCTTCCGGGCTTAAGTCCATCCGCAGTTTGCGTGCGAACAGGCTGCGGAACGTCCACTCCTCCATTGCGCCCGTCTCTGGCCAGTACACGTAGACGAAGGCTGTGCCCGCGTAACGGGTGTTTACCAGTGCGCATCCGAATACAGCCGCTTCACTGAGGCCACCCAAAAACTCGAACTGCTTAAAGCCGAAGTGGCGGCGCCAGGGTCGGGCAGGGCGATCGTACTCGTCAATCAGCCGGCAGCGTCCAGGATCGATCTCTTCCACCGGCTCTTCGAAGAGGCCAAAGCGCACCTCTCCGCGCTCATCGCAAAGGGAACGCATGCCCTGTTTACCGGATGTGCGGCCACACCTCGCGCTCGAACAATCGCAGACTTTCCCAAGCAAAGTCTGGCGATAGGCCGCCCATCAGCGGGTGCAAGACCACTCGGCCGTGTTCGCGAGCCAGAGCAATGCACTGCTCGGGGGTCACCACCGCGTACACTCCTGAGCGACGTACGTCCTCGGCGCTTGCCCCCTCGACGTGCACTTGGGAGCGTTGGTCGGGGGTTTGCCACGAGGCGTACGTGGTCGCGTCGTACACCGCGTGCGGAGCGATCCGCTGCCAGGCACCCTCTGGGTCGAGCGTGACGTGCACGAAGCCCGGTCCACCGGGCATCAGAGCGAAGCCCGTGTGGAAGCCGACGCGCCGGCATTCTTCTTCGTACACCTGCACGAGCCGCAGATCGCCAATGGCTGGGAGGAACGCAGCGCGCAAGCGCGCCGCGCGTCGCGCGGCCGTTTCCGTAGAACCACCGAGGAAAATCGTGATCGGGTGCGCGGGGCGTGGAGTGACCCGAACGCGGCGCCCACGGTAGGTAAACGGCTCCCCTGTCCAGGCTTGCCGCAACACGTCGACCGCCTCCTCCAGCAATCGACCACGTTGTTTGCGGTCGATCCCTGCCATCTCGAACTCTTCGGCACGATAGCCCAAGCCTGCGACGATGCTGACGCGACCGCCGCTGGCCAGGTCCAAAACCGCGAGTTGCTCGGCAATCCGCACCGGGTCGTGCAAGGGCAGCAGCAGAGCCGCGATATTGATGGGAAGCCGCTTGGTCGCCCCCGCGATTGCCGCCGCTAGCGTCAACGGCGCGGGCAAGTACCCATCGTCTACGCCATGGTGCTCCGACAGCACGCACATGTCGATCCCGAGCTCGTCGGCCCAGCGGCACATTTCCAAGCAAGCGCGGTATTGATCCGCGTGCGTCGTGGAGGCAAACGGAGGCACCCGCAAGTCAAATCGAATCACGACAATCGCCATGGCTGTTCCTCCCGTGTTCCGCGCCCCGGCTCTCGAACCGGACGTGCACTCTCCTCGCGTTCGTCGCCTTGGGGGTCTCTAACGATCGAGCAAATCGAGCTTCTCCTGCGCTGCAAACTCCCGACGCACCTCTTCGTAGTCCTCTCGGGTAAACGGCCGGAATGTTGTGTCGCCACGGCGTCGCCAATAAATCCGCGCATCGGGGATTCGATTCAAGTCGAAGTGCACCTTCTTGTAGTTGCGCACCAAGACCTTCTGCGTTTGCGTGTACTCGAAGTCGTCGACGATCCGCACGAAGTCGGGGAACCATTTCCGGTCCATGCTGCCGTGCGTGACCTGATACTCACACCAGTCGAAAAACCCCTGCGGGTCGAACTCCGCTCCATCGCGCAATTTTAACGCTGCCATCACCAGTTCGTCGGAAATGGCGCAGGGCACGCCGTACGCAACTGCCAATTGCACATCGGGATGCTCCGTCAGGAGCCGCCCTACTTGCGCGGCGGAAAAATTCTCGCCGTCTTTGCGGATCCAGTCGTCCGTGCGTCCGTCGAAATACAAGTAGCGACGACCGTCGACGATGAGGATGTGACCCAAGTCGCCCGAGTGGTAAACCCCGTTGCGGTACTTTTCCTGGTTCGCCTGCGGGTTATCGTAGTACCCTTGAAACAAGGCAGTATCGGGAGCGACCCGGCAAATTTCGCCGACCGCGCGATCGTAGTTCAGCAGCTTGCCGTCTGGCCCAAGCTGCGCCGGCTCGCATTCCGACCCATCCGGCGCCAAAATCTTCACTGCTGGATCGGTAATTTCCCCGACACACCCGCGCGGGTCTCCTTTGCGGCGGAACGTACTGATGGCAGCTTCGGTGGAACCGTACAATTCGAACATGTCCTCGAGCCCGAGCCACTTCATGAACTTGTCGATGTCGGGCGGCGAAGCCCCGTTCCCCACCGCGTAACGCAGTTTGTTGCGGGGGTTGTTCGTGACCTCTCGGGCGATGCGTTCTTCGTCGCCACCAAAGCGCTTTTCGATCGCGGCGAGAACGTAGTGAACCGGCTCGCCCACGTAATTCCAGAACGTCGATCCGTAGGTAAAGATGTCGTCGAGAAATTGGCTGGCGCTGAACCGCTCGCGCAACCCCATGCTCCCGCCCACCCAAAATGCCGGCATGAAGCCAACGAACATGGCGTTCGAATGGAACAAGGGCATGCAACCGTACCCCACGTCCTCGTAGGTCAGGCCGAGGTTGGAGGACACTCCGAATCCCACAGCACACAGCTTCATGTGGTTGTTCAAAATGCCTTTTGGCAGCCCGGTCGTCCCAGAGGTGTAAATGACCATGAGGTTGGTTTCGGGAGTGACCGCCACGTCCGGTGCCGGGAGTTCGCGCTCGGCAGGTCCGACTTCCCGATCCAGGCATGCAACGTAATCCCGCTCCGGGGGGATCGCACCGCCTTGGGTGCGGAGAACCAAAATGTTTTCCTCTCCAAGCGTGCGCAGTTGTCCGCGAATGCGCTCGACCTCGGGAAGAAACTTTTCATCGACCACCAGCACACGCGCGCGTGCGTGATTGAGCACTCCTGCCAGTACTTCCCCTCGCAGTCCGGTGTTGACCCCGAACAACGTAAGGCCCGCAAACGCACACCCTCCGTACAGCGACAACAATTCCAGGTGGTTTTCGAGCAACATGGCGACATGACCCGGATGGTCGCTGTCGATCTTGCCAATCCGCTGCAACAGAAAGTGCGCCGTGCGCACGCTTTCGTTGCGGAACTGCCGGTACGTCCAGCTCCGGTCGCGGTGCATGAGCACCACCTTGTCTCGCGTGACGGGATGACGCGCCCGGGCCTCGATGTGGGCGCCCACAGTGAAGCTCGGTGCGTCGAAGACGAGTGGTTCAGCCATTCGCAATCTTGCCTCCAATTCCAACGAAATGAGTGAACCGGGTTCTTAAAGGCCGGGACCAACTAGAGTCAATGCAGCCCCACATCGTTTTGCCCCGGCGCCTCGCTCTGTGGTGGCAACGGAACAACGCGAAGTCGCGGCCCACCAGCAACGCGCACGCTGTTCGCACGCATGAGCGCCGAGCTGGCACCATCAGCCCCGCGCCCCGGGCCGTCCGCTCCCTTTAGGCAAGCGCCTGCAAGTGGCGCTGGAGGTTCTCCGCGCGTTCGCGCAAGGCCCCGGCCTTTTCTTTCTCTTTTGCGACGATCTCCTGCGGAGCTCGGGCTACGAAGTCCGCACGGGCCAGTTTGCCCTCCACTTGTTCAAGATCCTTGCGCACCTTGAGGAGCTCGCGCTCGAGCCGATCACGCACCTCGGCGGTATCTACCAGCCCACGCACCGGAACGAAGATCTCGCCAATGCCATCGACAACCACGGAGGGCTCGCCCACCGGGTGCTCCAGCGGAGCGAGAACCTCGACTGTTCCCACTCGCGCCAACAGACCGAGATACTGCTCCAGGAGGACGCGTGTTTGCGGCGGCACACTCGAGGGGAGCCGAACCGTGATCCGCGCGGAAGGAGCAATTCCTAAATCCGCACGCAAGTTGCGCACGCCGCGAATCGCGGCAATGAGTTGGCCTGCCAAGGCTTCTGCTTCCGGGTCGAGCCAGCGGTCGTCGGGACGAGGGAAGGGCGCCACCATGATGCTCGGCGCCACACGCTCGATAGGCAAGTGCTGCCAGATTTCTTCGGTCACGAACGGCATGATCGGGTGCAAGAGGCGCAACGCCCGTTCGAGTACACCGACCAGGACACTTCGAGTTACGCGCGCTTGCGGAGAGGTAGGCTCTGCCAAAGCCAGTTTGCTCATTTCGATGTACCAATCGCAGTACTCATGCCAGAGAAACTGGTACAGGCCCAAGGCGACCTCGTTGAAACGAAACTGTTCCAGCGCAGCCCGAGCCTCGCGGCTCACTCGCTCCAAGCGCGAGAGGATCCAGCGATCCGCTAGCCCAAAATCCTCGCTGCGGAACACCTGTAGCGATTCCACGCGAGTGTCCGCAGGTACCTGTCGCAACACGAACCGTGCAGCGTTCCAAATCTTGTTGGCAAAGTGCCGGCCAAGGTCGGTTTTTTCTTTCGCGTAGCGCACATCCTCGCCCGGTGGCGCCAAGGCAACGATCGTAAAGCGTAGTGCATCGGCTCCGTACTCTTGGATGACCTCTAGCGGATCGGGCGAGTTGCCCAGCGACTTCGACATCTTGCGCCCCTGCAAATCGCGCACGATGCTGTTGAAGTACACGGAGCGAAAAGGCACGTCGCCCACGAATTCGTAACCCGCCATCACCATGCGGGCGACCCAAAAGAAAATGATATCCGCGCCGGTAACGAGTACGTCCGTGGGATAGAAGCGCTCTAAGGTACGTGTGCGCTCCGGCCAGCCCATCGTCGAGAATGGCCACAGCCACGAGCTGAACCAGGTATCCAACACGTCGGGGTCCTGCTCGATGGCGCCCGAACCGCAATGCGCACAGGCGGTCGGGTCGACGCGGGCCACCGTCTCCTTCCCGCAGTCGCGACAGTACCAAACGGGAATGCGATGCCCCCACCAGAGTTGGCGGCTGATGCACCAGTCGCGAATGTTCTCGAGCCAGTGCAAGTACACACCCACCCATCGCTCTGGGGTGAGCTTGAGCGCGCCCGTTTTTACGGCGGCGATGGCCGGACCCGCAAGCGGCTTCATCCGCACGAACCACTGCGTCGAAAGGTACGGCTCGATGATGGTTTGGCAGCGCTCGCAACGGCGCACCGGAACCCGGTACGGTTCCACTTTCACCAGCAGTCCTTGCGCTTCCAGGTCCGCCACGATTTTTTTCCGCGCTGCAAATCGGTCGAGCCCCTGATACGGCCCCCCATTTTCGTTGATCCGGCCTTCGGTATCCATCACCACCAACGCAGGGAGTCCGTGGCGCTGCGCGATGTCGAAATCCGCCGCATCGTGCGCCGGCGTGACCTTCACCGCGCCTGTACCAAATTTCGGATCGACCGATTCGTCCGCCACGACTGGAATCGGGCGGCCCAGCAAGGGCAGCACAACCTGCTTGCCAATGAGCGACCGGTAACGCTCGTCCGCAGGATGCACCGCTACGCCCGTGTCGCCCAACATGGTCTCGGGGCGAGTGGTCGCGACGACGACTCCCGGGCCGCCATCCTCTGCCGGGTAACGAATGTGCCACAGCGAGCCCGCCTCGCCGCCTTCCACGGTGATCGCTTCCTCATCCGACAGTGCGGTATGGCAACGAACACACCAGTGGATGATCCGCTGACCGCGATACAGAAGCCCCTTTTCGTACAGCCGCACGAACACTTCGCGCACCGCACGCGACAAACCAGGGTCCATCGTGAAGCGCTCGCGCCGCCAGTCGCACGAGGCCCCAAGCTTGCGCAATTGCAGCAAAATTGTGCGGCCGTACTTTTCTTTCCATTCCCAAACCCGCTGCAAGAACGCCTCGCGCCCAAGACGGTGGCGGTCGAGCCCCTCCTTCGCGAGCTGCTTTTCCACAGCATTTTGCGTCGCAATGCCCGCATGGTCGGTGCCCGGAATCCAAACGGTTACGTGGCCGTCCATGCGTTTGAAGCGCACCAAGATGTCTTGGAGAGTATTGTTCAGTACGTGCCCCATGGTGAGCACGCCGGTCACGTTCGGCGGGGGAATCACGACGCTAAAGCGCGGCCCGGGCTGATCCTCGTCACCGTAAAAGTACCCTTCTCGCTCCCAAATCGCGTACCACTTGTCCTCGACCTGCGAGGGATCGTAAGTCTTCGGCAACTCATTCATAGGACAGCACCGTCGATGCTGTGCACCGGCGCACAACGAACCGGCTTGGCTAACGTAAAGGCATCGGACCCGCAACAGCGAGACCCGCAACTCACCACACGAACCCTACGCGGTGGCTTTGCGCACACCTAGCACCGCTCGGGGCACGTAAACCCCCGGGGGTGCCTGCATGCATACCGTTCAGGGCACAAGTTCGAAGCGGTACTCGATGGTGCCCTCGATGCCCCGTCCGGCACTCGTCGGAGGCACGCGGAAGCGGCTGCGACGCGCGGCCTCCACCGCCTCTCGATCCAACACGTCGTAACCCGAGGAGCGCTCGACACGCGCGGTTTGAACCGTCCCGTCAGCCCTCAGCTCGAGTCGAACAGCAACGACACCGCTCCAGTTTCGCTGGCGCGCGACTGGCGGATACGCCGGAGCTGGGCACCGAATGCAGTATGCGCGGGCATCTCCGAGGCCGGCCCCATTGGCGCCCCCACTCCCCGCGGCACCGTGGCCGGCACCGCCGCCGCTACCTTCTCCAACGCCACGTCCAGTAGCTTCCAACGGAAGTGTCGCATTCGACTCGTTGGCCCCGGGCATTTCCGCGTCCGCGTGGTCGCTCGGCGCCGGCAACGGTCCGGCCGCTGGCGGCGCTTCGCGCTTCGGACGCGTCGCAACGCGAGGCGGGCGCTTGGGCTTCGGCGACTTCCGGTTCATGTCGCCAACCTTTGGCGGCTCGGGCACCACAGGCGGTGCCGCGCGCGGCTCCTCTAAAGGGGGACGAACCGGACGAGCGCCACTGGGCTCGCCCGCGGAGCCGGGAAGCACAGAAGCAATGATCACGCGCAGCGGAGGCACATCCGCGGCCTGCGCGGGTCCACGCCAACGGCTGCACATCCAGAGCAGTGCGGCGTGAAGCACCAAAGCCACGCCCATCCATGGTAGGTACCCGCGCCAACGTGGAGCCGGTGAAACGAACAACACTTGCCCGCGGTCCGCAGGAACAGTCATTGGCAAACGCGGGTTGGGTAACGGGCACGAAGGGCCCGGGTCAAGCCCACGCGCTACCGCGCAGTTGGCACCTGGTTGTTTTGTGCTGGACGCTCGACCCTCCGCGAGGGTTTACAACACGGCCGGTCACCTCGCGTGCTTTGATGGCCGCGACCCAGCCGTTTCGCCTGCACCTTAGAGCTGCTGCCTCTGGATGAAGACGCTCTTGTCCACTTTTGAAAAGAACTGGCGATAAAATTCGGCGTCCGACACGCTGCGCACGTCCATCACCTCCCCACGATTGTCGAGCGTTTTCACCTGGAAGTTCACGCGCACTTTGGTCTCGTCGCCAAATTCGGTCACGTTCGCCGAGCATTCGACAATCGCAACTTTTCGCCACCGCGCCTCGTTTCCCCCGAACAGTCCCATCAAGAGCGCAAAGTTGGGATTTTCCACGTTCGTTTCCTTGGTGGCGGAGATCAGTCCCAGGTCGGTGTTGGCGTGTTTGACGATGAAGCCCTCGTCTTGCAGGGCGTTGATCAGTGCCTTCATGACCAGCTTGGAGTCTCTTACCGGGTACGTGCGCGTTTGAAACTCGCGGATTTGGAGTTGGGTGGAGGCCGGCTCTACCGCCACGCAGCCAAACAGAGGTGTGAGAGCAAGCCACCAGATCGTCCGAACAAAGCTGCGGCACGCCACGATCCGCCTCAAAACTTACTCGCGTGGTACGAAAACGATTCGACCCGCTGCTGGTCGTCGAACTTGATCACGACCGTCAACGTCCGCTGGCTCGACCGAGCCGCACCGGCAGCCTGCCCCGCCCCGAGAATCAGAATCGTGCCGTATAACTGACTCGTGGAGTAGGATGCCTCGGTCGCCACTTTGTCATAAACCCACGTCTCCTTGCCGGCCGCGTCGCGAGTGACGATGTTCGGGGAACCAAGACGTTCGACCACTTCTGCTTGCGACAAGCCCACGCGGATTTCTTTTTGCACAACGCCTAGCGTCATCTCACGCTCAGCCGCCGAACGCACCCGTTGTTCGTGCCAACCGCCGCCACAACTTGCTGCGCACACCAACGTACCGGCCAAACTGAAAACAAGCGCACGTTGCCCTGCGGCGATCATCCTGCCCTCTTCTGCAAACCGTTCTCGCTAGCCCCTGCCCTATTGAACCAGCCCGGCATCGGTTGCCACTTTGCCCGCAAGACACTTCGCTGGTCAAGCCTGTTCTGCAACCGCCCCGCATGCAAGGCCGACGTGGCCGATCCGATCCGGAAGTGGCAACTGCCTGTCGCTTGCGGACGCATCCGTGATAACCTTGCTGGCCATGAATCGCCGCATCGGCACCCAAGTCCTTGTGAGCTCAGTGGTGGGCGTGTTGTTTTTGCTGCTCGCGTTCCGCAACGTTTCCTTCGGCGAGTTGGCGACTGTGCTCGCAGGTTTTCACTGGCCTTGGCTCCTTGCCGCTGTGTGCGTGAGTTTTCTTCTCATGATCCTGCGCGCCTGGCGGTGGCAGCTCGAACTGTTGCCGCTCGAACACGTTCCGATGGGCCGACTCTGGGCGGTCACGGCCGCTGCGTACACGGCAATCAACTTGATTCCAGCACGGCTCGGCGAAGCCGTGCGGCCTTGGCTGTTGTCGAAATTTTCCGGGGTTCGATTGTCCCAAGCGGTGGGGACGCTCGTGGTGGAAAAGCTCATGGACTCGTTTTGCATCGTCACCTACATGGTGGTGGCGCTGCTGTTCACCGAGCAACTCCCCGTTTGGGCCCGTCGCGGAGCCTTGTTTCCCGCTGTTTTCACCGCGTTGTTCGCCACCGTCGTCGCACTTGCCTACTGGCGCGGCGAGCAGTTTGTCGAACGCCGAGTGGCCGTGCTGCTGCCAGAACGATTTGGAGCTGGCCTGTTGCGTATCGTCCGTGCGGTGATCGAGGGCATGAAAGTGTTGCCCGATGGGCGGCTGCTAGCGAAAGTGTTTCTCGTCTCGCTGCTTCTCTGGTCGCTGCCAATTTTCTCGAGCTGGATCGTCATGAAGGGATTTGGATTTCCAGTGCCGTTTTCGGCGGCGCTGCTCGTGTTCTTGTTTGTCGGGATTGCCACGGCGCTGCCTAACCCGCCGGCAATGGTGGGACCCTTCCAATACGCCTGCATCCTTGCTCTTGGCATTTACGGCGTCGGCCAAGATGCCGCCCTCGCCTTCGGCCTCCTTTTAAATGCCCTTCAAGTGCTCACGATCGTGGCGCAGGGAGTTGTAGGTGCCTTGGCGCTGGGGCTTGGTTGGTCTGACGTGCAAGCAGCAGGTCGTCTGGTACGCGGCGAGGAACCGACGCCAGCAACTCAAGCGGGCGAACCCTGACTTGCACGAGGGCGCACGAACCAAGGGAGCCAGAGTGGCGCGGTCGAGTAGAGCGGCACGAGCGCGTAGACCACCCACAATGCCCACTTGGGGAGCCACCACACCTGCAACGTGCAGTTGACCACCAGAACTCCAACAAGCACGTAGTTGGCGACACCGCCCCAGTGACCGACGCGATCGGGAAACGCCACCCGACGAGGTGAAGTCGCGTTCCGCGAGCGGACCACATATGCAGTGAAGGCAAACAACACGCTTGCTGGCACCCACCAGGGAGCAAGGCCCACAGCCGTGTACACACTGAACGCAGGTACGATGAAGCCGATGTCTGCACCGTGGTCGAACCATCGCGCCCAAGCCCTGTCGCTACCGGAACGGCGTGCCCACCGCCCGTCGAGGATGTCGCTCAGCGCTGCAAAGGCAAAGGCCACCGCAGCGATCCAAGCCTTGGCCGGTACGCCGTGGTGAGCAGCCCAGACGCACGCCACGAACACCGGCGCGAGGGCGATCCGCGCACCAGTGAGCCCGTGCGCCAATAGGCCCCACGGGACGGCTTCGTGCTGCAGAATCACTCGCCGCGTCGCAAGAGCCCGCGCAGTTCCCCGCTCTCGCGTAGCAATTCGTTCATCGTCTGGATCCATTCGGACTTCGCTCGCGCGTGGCCGCGTTCGTCGCCGTTTTCTCCCGTGGCCGCTGCGGCATGCGGCGCGCTTCCCTGTTGTTCGACCAATCCGTGAAATTCCCTGTGACGAGCGAGCAATGCTTGGAACTTTCGATAGGAGCTGCGCTGTGCGTAGCTGCTTTGCCCAGCCAGGAACGCCTCAGCCTCGCGAATTGCCTGCGCGTAGCGATCCAGTGCCGCTTGAACCCCTTTTCCGTCTTCGGCACTCCGCAAGGTCTCTACCGCAGCCTGGGTCACCATGCCTACGTGCCGCTCCGCGCGGGCGGCGTACGTGCGGTCGGAGCACGCGACTGCAAATGGCGCGAGGACGAGCAGTGCCCAGCTCTTCCAGCGGCCCCTCCCGGCGCGCTCAGCTCCGGTACATCTGCTCGATGAGGTCAGCGTACTTCTCATGCACCACGCGGCGCTTCATTTTCATCGTTGGCGTCAGCTCGCCAGAGTCGATCGTCCACTCCTGCGGAACGATCACGAACTTCTTGATCTTTTCGACCTGGCTGAGGTTCTGGTTCACCTCGTCCACGTAGCCCTGAACGACGCTCAGGAGCTTCGGGTGCTGAGCCAGCACGCTCAGATCTGCGGGAAGGTCGTTTTGCTGCGCCCACGCCGTGGTCGTTTCCGGATCGAGAACGATGAGCGCAGAAACGAAGGGACGGCGATCGCCAATGACACACGCCTGTCCCACGAGCGGTTTTTGCTTGAGCATGTTCTCGATGTTCGACGGGGCAATGTTTTTTCCCCCCGCAGTAATGATGATTTCTTTCTTCCGATCGACAATCCGGATGTATCCTTCCTCGTCGATGGTGGCGATGTCGCCCGAGTGCAACCAACCTTCTTCATCGAAGGTTTGGCGGGTGAGTTCCGGCTCTTTGTAGTAACCAGCCGTGACGTTCCCGCCGCGCACAAGCAGCTCGCCATCCTCTGCGATCTTCACTTCCACACCCGGAATCGCTCGCCCCACGGTTCCAATTTTGATTTCGCCGGGGCGGTTCCACGACGTCGGCCCTGTGTCCTCGGACTGGCCGTACACCTCCGCAATCGGCACCCCGATGGCGCAAAACCACTCGACGAGCTCCGGAGCGATCGGAGCAGCGCCGCTCGAGGCAATTTTGATCGCATCGAGCCCGACGCGTTCGCGGATCATGGCGGTGATGAATGCAGCATTTTGAGCCTGCTCCGCGAGTTCCGGAGGTACCGGCTCGCCTCGTTGTTCCAGGCGCAGTTTCTGCAGGCTGACATCGATGGCATGCTTGACCATCGACCGCTGGGGCTCGTCCAGTTTCTCCAGCGCGGCCAGCAGTCCTGCCTGCAGTTTTTCCCAGATCCGCGGCACCGCAAAGAAAAATTCGGGCCGCACCTCTCGCAAATAATCGGCAATTTGCTGCGGACTCGGGCAAAAGAAGCACGTCGAGGCGCTTTTGAGATGCAAGTAATAGCCTGCCATCCGCTCAGCAATGTGCGCCAAGGGCAGGTAGGAGATGTGCCGCATCCCTGGGGTGCGCGGGAACAAGCGATCCAGAGATTCCGCGGTCCAACAAACATTGTAATGGGTCACCATCACCCCTTTGGGTGGCCCGGTCGTACCGGAAGTGTAAATCAGCGTCGCAAGGTCCTCCGGTTTTACCTGCCGCCAGCGGCGTTCGACCTCGTCGTGAGCCTCTTTGCCGCCGGACCGTTGGAGCTCGTCGAGCGACACCACTGCCGGATCGCGGGGAACTTCTTCGAAGCGGTCGATCACCACGATCTTCCGAAGTTTCGGCAACTGACCGCGAATTGCCGCAATCTTGGCAAACACCTCCGGGTTCTCTGCCACGAACATGGCGGCCTCGCAGTGGTTCAAAATGTATTCGATCTGCGGGGGCGCGAGCGTGCTGTACACCGTTACCGGAACCCCGCCCGCGTGCAGCACCGCTAAGTCGACCAGGTAATGTTCCGGCCGGTTCGAGGCGAGAATGCCGACAAATTCCCCAGGCTGGAGCCCTAGCTCCACAAAGCCGGCGGCAAGGTTGCGCACGCGTTCGCCATACTCCCTCCAAGTTAGCGCCTCCCACTCGCCGCCTTCTTTCCATTTGAGGGCTTCCAGGTCGGGATACTTTGTCACCGCTTCCTGGAACAACGTGCACACCGTTTGTCCCGCGACTTTCCGATCGATGTCCTCCTTTTCCGGGTGCGGCATCTACCTCCGAACCTCCTGGCCAGTCATGCTTGAACGAAACTTGGTTAGCCACACCGACCGGCTGTGCGCAAGCGCATCGCGTGCGAGAACCACGTTGGTTCGTCTGTCCCTGCACGCAAGGGGTTACGGGTTGCCTCGGCAAGGAAGCCCCTGTAAGCTCGCGCGCCATGCTTCCTCGAACGCCTGAAAATGGGCGCACTGGTGTAACAAAGTCGTTTACCGAGGTACTCACGAGCTATCTCGAAGGACAACGAAAGGAGAATCGCCGATGAAGAACGCGAAAGGACTTGCCATTGCGGCGGCGGCCGCTGCGCTGTTCGCCTCCAAGGTCACGCTTGCGGGAAGCCACGAAGGCGGCACGGAAGCAAAGAAGGTCAAGTGCGAGGGCGTGAACGAGTGCCGAGGGAAGGGCGAGTGTGGCGGGGCAACCCACGACTGCGCCGGGAAAAACGAGTGCAAAGGAAAGGGCTGGGTCGAGATGTCGGCTGCCGATTGCAAAGCCAAAGGCGGCAAAGTCAAAGAAGACTGAACTGTCGGTGGCGCGCCTGGAGCGTGCCCGGGTGCCCATGAACGCTTTTGTTCCCTTTCTCGGGTACGGCATCGGGTTGCGGCCAAAACATTATCCGGAGATCCTCGACCAGTGGCCGCATGTCGACTGGTTCGAGGCCATCACGGAAAATTTCCTCGTTGCCGGCGGTCGTCCGCGACGCGTCATCCGCGAGATTCGCGCGCGCTACCCGCTGGTGTTGCACGGAGTATCGCTCTCCGTTGGTAGCTCCGATCCACTCGATTTCGACTACCTTGCTCGGGTGCGCGACTTCGTGCGCGAACTCGAGCCGGCGTGGGTGTCGGATCATTTGTGTTGGACCGGTGTTGGCGGCATCAACTTGCACGACCTACTCCCCCTGCCATTCACCGAGGAAACTTTGCGTCACGTGGTCGAGCGGGTTCAGGCGGTGCAAGATTTCCTTGGCCGTCGGATCCTCCTCGAGAACGTGTCTTCTTACCTGGAGTTCGCGCACTCCACGATTCCCGAAGGGGAGTTTCTCGCCGCCGTGGCGAAACGAGCCGACTGCGCGATTTTGCTCGACGTCAACAATCTCTACGTCAACGCGCAAAACCACGGCTTCGATGCGCTCGCGTATCTCGACGCCCTCCCGCCGGAGCGGATCGCGCAAATCCACCTTGCAGGTTATGCAGATCGCGGCACCTTCTTGCACGACACCCACGATCACCCGGTGTGGCCGCCCGTCTGGAATCTCTATCGCGAGGCCGTCCGACGCTTTGGACCAGTTTCTACACTGGTCGAGTGGGACGCGCAGTTACCCCCGCTCGCGACCGTGTTGGCCGAGGCCGAACGAGCACGACAAGTCGCCGAAGAGACACTCCATGGCTGGTCCTTCACTGCAGCAGGTACAGGAGCTCCTCAGTAAGCTCATCCGCGCGCCCGAAGGGGTCGGGCCAGCACTGCCTGCACTCTCCCTCGAAGAACAGGCACGCTGGCAAGGGCTCATCCGGCACGGCGGTGCGCTCGACCCGATCGAGCGATTGGACGTCTACGCCAACATGTATTTTTTCCGCATCCGCGATGCGCTGGCGGACGATTTTCCGGTCGTTCGAGCCACGATCGGGGCGGATGCGTTCCACAATTTTGTGACGGATTATTTGTTGGTTCACCCCTCGCGTTCGTTTTCCCTGCGCGACGTCGGCAGCGCTGTGCCGCAATTCGCCCGCAGTCACCCGTACACGGGCACTTGGCCGTGGCTGGGCGACTTGGCAGCCTTGGAATGGTCTGTGGTGGAAGCCTTTGATGCCGCCGACGCACCCATGCTTTCCGCCGAACAATGGGCAGCATACGCCGCGGAAGAGCTGGCAAATCGACGGCTCGTTTGGCACCCGTCGCTCCGGGTGCTTGCCTGCGAGTACCCAGTTCACCAAGCGTGGCAGCGCTTCCAACGCGACGAGCCCCTTCCGACTCTCGCGCCGGAGGAAACTTGGATTCGGGTGTGGCGCAACCAGGAACGCGTGTTCGTTGCTGCAATGACCCGCGATGAGGCAACGGTCCTTCGCTCGCACGAGACGCTTGCGGACGCGGGCGAGTTCCTCGCCGCGACGTACGGCCAATCGCGAGCAACGGAGTTGCTCGCCAATTGGCTCGTCGCCTGGGTGCAAAGCGGGGTGCTGTGCGGCGTCGAGCCAATTACACGTCGAGAACAAAGGTGAGGTTCATGGCCACCCGATACTCTTTGATCTTGTTCTTCTCGATCTTGGCTTGAATGCGAGTGACCTCGGCAGCAGTGACGCCGCGCAAGGTCTTGGTCGCCCGCTTCACCCCTTCTTCGATTGCCTTCTCGATCGTTTTTGCAGAGGCCACAATTTCCGTTACCCGTGCTGTCGCCATTGTTTCCCTCCGTTCTAGTGGGCTCGCCGGCACGCGTTCGGCGCGCAACGACCCTACACCCACCGTGTGCGAACTGGCAAGGCGCATTCGGCGCGTTGGCGCAGTGGACTCCCTTGACCCGAGGCTGCACACATGAACAATGCGGCGCACGCAATTCGAGGAGTTTCTACGGAGGATCACACCATCCATGTCGGAACCATCTGCTTCGACAGCACCGCGGCCGCAACGGCCGATCGTGCCGTTTTTACGACTGGGCAGCGGAGACGACCCGCCACATCTAGTGGCCAAGAAATGCAAGCATTGCGGGGCCTTGTTCTGGGGTAACCGTGTGGCATGCGCCCGGTGCCACCGTTCGGAAGGCTTCGAGGAAATCCGGGTAAGCAATCGCGGAACGTTGTGGACGTACTCGATCGTCCATCAATCCATGCCTGGCATTCCGGTCCCCTACGTAGCTGCCATTGTCGATCTGCCGGAGGGCATCTCCGTGCGCTGCACCCTCGTGGACGTCGAACCGGACCCAGCCAAACTCCAGTTCGGGATGCCCGTGGAACTGATCACGCGGAAGGTACGTGAAGACAAGGACGGTAACGACGTGATTGCGTTTTTCTTTCATCCCCCACGTACCGCGTAAACCAACACCCCATTAGGCGAAGGAGAACAGTACCATGCGTGACGTATACGTTCTCGGCGTTGGAATGATCAAATTCGGCCGTTATCCGGAGCGCGACGTTGCCGAACTTGCAGCCGAAGCTGCACTGCTCGCACTGCGCGACGCGGACATGACCATCAACGATGTGCAGCTCCTGGCGTCGGGAAACTTGTTTCAAGCGCACGCGATGGTCGGGCAGCGAATTCTGCAGCAAATCGGCCAAACGGGGATTCCGGTCATCAACGTGGCCAACGCCTGCGCCACAGGCTCCACGGCGTTTCGCGAAGCATACTTGGCGGTGGGAAGCGGCGAATACGACATTGCCCTTGCCGTGGGATCGGAACAAATGGGCAAAGCCGGACTCCTCGGTGCCGGCGAACGGCGGGAGAGCGTCGAGGGTATCCTTGGCAGCGGACTCATGCCGGCTGTGTTCGGTCAGGCGGGCGTCGAGCACATGCGGAAGTACGGCACCAAAATCGAGCACTTTGCGAAGATTTCCGTGAAAAACCACAAGCACTCGGTGAAGAATCCGCTGTCGCAGTATCGGGTCGAAGTGAGCTTGGAGGACGTCCTCAACGCTCGCATGGTTGCGTATCCGAACACCCTCTACATGTGTTGCCCCACGGGCGACGGCGCTGCCGCTGCGGTGCTGGTTTCCGAAAACGTGAAGAAAAAGTCGAACCGCAAGGCGGTCAAGGTGGCGTGCTCCGTGCTGACTTCGGATCCCTGGACCGAACGCGACCTCACGCTTCCCGACGTCAACACCCTCACACGCAACGCTGCGCGAACGGCGTATGAAAAGGCAGGGATTGGGCCGGACGATCTCGACCTTGTGGAACTGCACGATTGCTTCGCCACCGCCGAACTGTTGCACTACGAAAACCTCGGCCTTTGCCCGGAAGGCGAAGCGGCCCGAGCAGTGGACGAAGGCTGGTTCGAATGGGGCGGCAAATTGCCCGTGAACGTGAGTGGCGGACTCCTCTCCAAAGGCCACCCGCTTGGAGCTACCGGCGTGGCAAACATCTACGAGATCGTCACACACCTGCGGGGTGAAGCCGGTGAGCGACAAGTCGAAGGGGCCAAAGTCGGGCTCGCACACGTCATTGGCTTGGGTTCCGCCTGCACGATCCACATCTTCACGACCTAGGTTCTGCCCCCGCTTCCTCGTTTCGCTCCACGACTGCCGAGCGCAAACCAGCGGGGTTGCTCGCCGGCAACTCGTGTCGGGGCGACTGCAGCACTCAATTGGCCACGGCGTTTCGGTACGCGACGAGCTGCTCCCCCACCGGGGCGCCCTCGCGATAAAAGACAGCAGGTTTTCCGATCGGTGCGGCAACCTCTACGTCGCGTGGCCCTTCGAACACTGTACCAGACCAAAGGTGCACCCAACGGCCTTGCGGCAAGTACGCCTGCACACGCTCCACTCCGGGATCCAGCACGGGCGCCACGAACAAGTCGGGTCCTACGAGGAACTCGCGGCTACCAAGATCCCAAGCACGCGGGTCGCTCGGGTAGTGCAGAAACAACGGGCGAACGATCGGTGCTCCACTGCGAGCGGCTTCGTCGATCAGCCAGGTCCGATACGATTTCCACGAAGCGAACAATTTCGCGTATTCAGAAAAGCGGCTCAGCGTTTCAGGGTCGGAGTAAAATTGGTGGTTCGCTTCCGGCAAGTTCCCTTCGTGGGTGCGGAACACCACCTGAAATGCAGCGAACTCCATCCACCGGAGCAGCAGCTCGCGCGACCGACGAATGCGCAGCAGTGGGTGGTCGATGGTGGTGTAGCCCCCAATGTCGCTGTGGTTGAAGGCAAATCCAGAAAGCCCGGAGGAAAGCAACCCGTGCACCGCAGATTTGAGCCCGTCGTACTGGTCCCACGTGACCAGTTGATCCCCTAGCCAAAACAGCGTGCTCCATGCCGGGCTGCGCGTAAATCCAGACCGCATGAAAAACACGCCGTCCTCCTCCCGGCCAGCGCGCACGATCGCTTCGCGGTTCCACTCTGCCCACAACTCCGGATACCGATTGTGGACCACGGGTGCTTCGCCCGCGTGAAGCACCGCGTCGTAAGGTAAGCCTTCTCCAAAGTCCGCCATCCAGCCCGAGGCCCCAGCCCCCAGCACCTGGTCCCGCAAAACTTGCAAGAACCACTCGCGTGCTTCGGGATTCGTCACATCCAGTAACCCAGCCGAAAACGTCGTATTGCGAATCATGTACGGTTTACCATCCGCCCGCCGGACCAGATATCCCGCCTGTGCCGCTTCCCGGAACAAGTTTCGCCTGTGGCCGGGCTTTTCCGCGACGTCAACCAGAAACGGATTCACGTACGTCATCATCCGAATACCGGCTGCAGCCAGATCAGCGACCAGGGTTTCCCATTGCGGATATCGGTCGCGGTCGAGTTCCCAATTCCACCAGAGTTGCTTTCCGAAGGTGGTCGCACGCTGTCCCACCCAATCCTGCAACCAAAATGCAGCAATCGGGGTTTGCCGCGCAGCGAGTTCTTCCCACACCGCCCGCACACGCTCCGTGCCTCCTTGCATGCCCACGATCGCACCACGATGCACCCACTCCGGAAGCCGTCGCATGCGGCCGAACGCGCCGGTGTGCGCTTCGATCAACTCCAACGGCGTCGAGCCCGCATACAATCGGCCCCGGAGTTGGTTCGACCACACCTCGACCTGCACGCGGTCGGGTGCGCGAAAGTCGAAACTCGCGTACTCGCTGTTTTCCAACGCAAGCGAGCGCATCCGGCTCGTGAGGTAGTGAGGCACCGGAGCATACGTGGTGTGCCAACTCCCGCCCGCACCCGCAACCAAATCAAGCAAGGCTGTGACCGGTTGCAGGCCGCGGCCAATGCCCTGCTCGCTGACGAAAATCGGGACGCGACGGCCTTTGAGGTCCAAGTATGTGAACTGCTCTCCGAAACCGAACACCCGCTCTCCCGGGTCAGATCGGTACACCAGGCCGACCCGCTGGAACGCGGGATCTTCCAAAAGCAGCTCGAAACGGAGCACGCGGTCGTGTTCGACTTTGAGAGACCACACGTACCCAGTCGTCGTCGCACCGCACAGCAGGGTGCCGCGCACGCGCAACTCGCCCTCGCTCGCTACGATCTCTTCCACGAGCTGATCGGAACACTGCGTCGTGCGACGGTCTTCGATCAAGAACAGCCCCCGCGATTCGTGCACCTTCTCGCGTCCCTTCCCAGCAGTCACGAATGCCCTGCCAGGAATCGTTTCCCACACTGGATGCGCATTCGCGGGATGTCGCACGACGATTGCCGCATCGCTCCAGCCACGGCCCGTCCACTCCACCGTGAAGGCACCAAGTTGCAGCGGCGCTGGCGGGAACTCGATGCCCCCGCCCCCCAAGCGCCCCTCCGGTGCGCAACCGAAGGCGGAAACCAGAAACGCCACCCAAACGAGGCTTCGCCAGACACCAAAGACCCGACAACGCACCCGGGACAAACCTGTCGTGCAAGCACCCCCCACCGCCCAACGCGCCTGTAATGCCACGTTCCAAAGCATGACGCAGTGCCGTAGTACAGCGAACACAGCGCCGGCAAGGGAACGCACCAGAGGAACAACTGCCCAGACACTCGCTTTCGATTGCCGGTCCGATCGTTTGCCGCCGACGAGCAGTGCGACCCGAGCGGCAAGAGCATCGTACGCCCACCCCACCGACCGACGCGATCGATCCGTTGCGTCCAGCCCCCGGGGCCACGACAGTGCGCGCGCCGTCGCTATGCCGCCAAGAGTCGTGGTACCGCTGGCAACACTTGTGTCGCTGTGGCACACCACGGCGCTGTGAACCGGCACGACGACCGCCATCCCCGAGATCGCCTCGAGCGCGAGCTCGGGTTGTTCGACACCACCATGCTGTGCGTTTCATCCATCATCGGGGCGGGCATTTTTCTGACTCCAGGTACCGTAGCGGAGCTCTTACCCGAACCGAGCGTGTTTCTGGCAGTTTGGCTTGTGGGCGGGTTGCTCTCGCTTGCAGGCGCACTAGCGAACGCCGAGCTTGGGGCCATGTTTCCTCGTGCCGGAGGCGACTACGTGTACTTGCGCGAAGCGTATCACCCGCTGGCCGGGTTCGTGGTCGGGTGGCTTTCGTTCTTCGTCATTTACGCTGGCACGGTAGCAACTTTGGCGGTGGGATTTGCCGATGGTCTGGCGCGGTTCCTCGGACTCGGCGATGCAGGAGTGGCGAGTATCGCCGTCCTGACCATCGCGGCGGTTTCCGCCGTCAACTATTTCGGAGTGCGCAAAGGTGCCCGGCTCAACAATGCCACTGCTGTGTTGAAACTCGGCGCGATTGTGGCACTGAGCGCCTGGGCGCTCACGAGCTCCCATGGCAACTGGGCCCATCTGTTTTCGGCCAGCCACAGCCTCCCTCCTGGAGTGTGGACGAACTTCGGCTTGGCGCTTTCGCCGGTGCTGTTCAGCTATCTCGGATGGAACGCCCCGGTGTACGTGGCGAGCGAGATCCACTCTCCCGGGTTCACGATTCCGCGTGCGTTGTTTCTCGGATTGGGGCTGTGCATCGCGGCGTACGGTTTGCTGAATGTGGTTTACTTGTACGCCGTGCCCCTCGAAGAGATACGCGGTCAGGCCAACATTGGCGAACAGGCAGCGCGCGTGCTGTTTGGCGAGGCTGGCGCCACCATCGTCGCCGCGTTGGTGCTGGCCTCGGTGTTAGGCTGCCTGAATGCGACGGTCCTTGTCGGGCCGCGGATCGCCTACGCAATGGCGCTCGACGGGTATTTTTTCCCGGGCGTGGATCGCGTCCACGACCGCTACCGTACGCCCCACGGCGCGATTGTGGCCCAGGCAGGCACGGCGATCGCGCTGGTGCTGTTGTTGCGCCAGTTCCCGAGCGTGCTCGACTACACCACGTTTGCAATCGTTCTGGCGACTGCCGCGGACACCACCGCACTGTACGCATTGCGCATCCGCCAGCCGCACAAGCTGCGACCGTATCGTGCGTGGGGATACCCGTGGCTCCCCGCGTTGTACTTGGTGGCCAACCTGTTCATCGCAGCCGTGATGCTATCGGGACGACCATTGGAATGCGGAATCGCCCTGATCGTGACCGCCACCGCGCTACCGTTTTACTGGTATCTCAACCCGCAAGCGCAGCGCGCACACTAGTGGCCCGCACATCGGCGACACGGCGATCGCAGCTCTCGCTAGCGTTGCACGCGCACTCGCTGGCCGTCGCGCAAAGGCGTCGCACTCACAACCACCAACTCGCCGCCCACGAGGCCCTCGCGGACCTGTACTCGACCGGCAAGCGTCGTACCCACCTGCACAGGCCGCGACCGCACCCTCTCTCCATCCACCAGCCACACGAAGGCTTCGCCACGGTCGTTTCGGCGCACGGCGGCAGCCGGAACGAATACCATCGGATCGCTGCCATTGGTCTGCTGCACATCGGCGAGGAATGTCACGCGCGCACTCATGTCCGGAAGGAGGCGTTCGTCCGGTTGCAAAATCCGCACTTCGATGCGCAACGTTCCTTTCGATCGGTCTACCTGCGGATAGAATTTCACGACCTCCGCAGGGTACTTTGCATCCGGGTACGCGTCAGGGGTGACCACAGCTTGTTGCCCCATGTACACGCGAGCCAAATCGGCTTCGTTTACGTCAATTTGCGCGCGCATGTCGGAAAGGTTGGCCATCCGAATGAGGTCTCCGGAACCCGCAAACCCTCCCGGAACGGCAATCTCGCCCACTTCTTTTGCCTTGGAGAGAATCACTCCGTCGGTGGGCGCACGAAGCAAGGTGTAATCGAGGTTGACGCGCGCTTGCTGCAGCTCCGCCTCAGCTTGCGCTAGCGCCGCGCGGGCTACCCGTGCGCGGCTTTCCTGCACATCGAGTTCCTGTTGCGATGCCACCCCTTGCGCCCGCAAAGACCGCACGCGCTGCAGGTCGGCTTCAGCTAACTCCCACTGCGCCTTCGCCAACGCAACTTGCGCCTCGGCACGCGCCACCTGCGCACGGTAGTCGCGGTCATCCAGCTGCACCAAGGGATCGCCTTTGCGTACGCTTTGCCCCTCCTCCACAAAGTACCGTTCGATCCGCCCCGGAACGCGCACCCCGATGGAAACATATCGTTCCCCCGTAACGATGTAGCCAGAGCCACTGAGCACGGGGAGCGGACCCGTCTCCGCGGCGGTCGTGCGTGTGGCCTCCGCCACCACAACATCGACCGCCGCACCGTGGCGCCACCAAACTGCAAGCGCGCCCGCCAGCACGAGCGCGGCAACCACCCAAGGCCAACGCCGCGGCCTTCGGGTCAACTCCTCTTCGTCGCGCCCGAGGCGCAGGGAGTTCAAGTCGTCTTTGAGCGTTTCGCTAATCGACAGTGGTTCGGTCACGGATCCTCCTACGTTCGTGCCGCTGAGTTCTGCGTGCCTCCAAGCACGTTCAGCCCCGTCGCAGCGCTTCGATGGGACGCAAACTCGCCGCTCGCGCCGCAGGCCCCAAGCCTGCTAACAGGCCGATCACGAGCGTGAGCACAAAACTCGCAATCAAGTCTCCGGCGCCGACGCGAAGCTGGACCACGTTCGTTGTGAACGTGGCCGCCCCGAAGCCAATGCCTTTCAACCAGTGTCCTACCGAAGCCGCCAGAACCACCGATAGCCCTGCGCCGGCCACAAACCCGGCCACGGCAAGCAGGAGTGCCTCGAGTTGGAATGCGAGCAAAATGCTTCCCCGGGAAAAGCCGAGTGCACGCAAAGTGCCGATCTCCGCAACGCGACTTTGCACGGCAGCGTACATGGTGTTGGCAGCACCAAACCCAGCTCCGATGCCCGAAAACACTGCAATTGCCACCACCAAAATGTAGAGGGAATTCGCCGACTCGGATTGCTTCGCATAGTAGTCGGTCTCTCGCTCGGCTTGCAGCGCATAACGCGGGTCTGCCTCGATACGGTCTTTCAGCAGCCAAAAATCCGCTTCGGAATTGGCGCGCAGGCGAATGGCCGAGTACGGAAGCGGTCGTTTGGCATCGTTTGCAAGCTCGCGGACATCCACCCACACTTCGCTTTCGAACGACGAGCCTTCCGCCGCAAAAATGCCGACGACCTTCCAACTTCCGCGGCCAAAGCGCAGTTCGCTCCCCAACGTGGTGCCTTCGTACCGACCCACCAGCGATTTGCCCACGATCGCTTCCGCCGCGCTTGGTTCGAACATTCGCCCGGCAATGATCCGCACTTGATCGTGCACCTCGAGCGCGATCGGCTCCACTCCTCGCACCAAGACATTTTCCCGCCCGCCCTCTCTGGTCCAAAAAAACGGCTGCACCACCAACTCGGGCGACACCAGTGGCTGGTCGGCCGCATTCCGCGCAATGCCGTCGTAAAAACGAATCGCCTGATACGCCGCTTGCGAGAGGGCACTTGCACCGTCGTTGTCGGACCCTTTCCGCATCACCACCAAATTCAAGGGGTGGCCGGTACTCACCAGCGTGCGTTTCAGGCTGGAAATGAGGCCCAGGAACAAGCTCGAGGCCACGACGACCAAGGCGATCACCGCAATGGTCATGGTGGTCCGCAACGGCCGGTTCCAGAGATTTCTCGCGCTATAAGAAAACGGCAGCATCGGGCGGCCTCTAGAACACTTCGTGAAGCGACTCGATCACAGGCTTCCGCGCGGCTCCCCACGCGGGCACCAACCCGGCGACCGCACCCACTACGAGCGCGAGCGCCACACCTTGAGCAGCCACGGTTGGAGTGACCAAAAAACTTCCCAGGGGACCCAAAGCCGGAATGAACGCAGAGAAACTGCGCAGCCCGTGGGTGAAGGCGTATGCCAGAGCTACGCCGCAAAGACCCGCTGTGGTGCACAGCAGCGCCGACTCGGCCAGCAGCGTGGCAAACACCACGTGGCGGGGGAACCCCAGGGCCTTGAGCACGGCAATCTCTCCCTGACGTTCACGGATCGACATGGAGGCCGTATTGGCCGCGATCACCACGACGCAGGTGGCCACCAGAAACGTGACCAACAACACAATGGTCATGAACCCTTTCAGCGAGCCGAAAAAATTGCCGAAGAAGCTTTTCTCGGTCTCGGAAGCCGTTTCCGCTTCGCTGTTGCGGAACAAATCGTCGATCGCGCGCATCACAGCTTCCACACGGTTGGGGTCGTCCACGCGAACCCAAATCACGTGTGCAATTTCGAGCCCGCGACCACGCGCTGCAATCAGCGCCTCGTCGAGGTACGCGCGTTGGATCCATACCACCGGGGAGCGCTCGATTGGAATTTCTCCGACGATGCGCAAGTCGAGAGCGACTGCCCAGGCAGTACTCTTCAACGTGATGCGGTCGCCAATCTTCCACTTGTAGCGCTTCATTGTTTGGCGGCCGACCAGCGCCCCGTCGCGGTAGCGACGAAAATCTTCGAGTTGCTCCCGCGGAATGCCGTAGTCCGGATACACACTCCCCACATGCTCAGCTTCCACGGCAAAGTTCGGGAAGGTCACGCGACCCTCCTCTTCGTACGCGCCGCCAAACCACGTCGTCGCTACCGCCGCCGCTACACCCTCGACTTGCCGAACCTTGCGGGCAAACGCGTACGGCATCGAATACACGATCCCGGCCTTGTTGTGCACGGAGATGCGAGTATTGCTGGCAAGTGAGTTGAGTAATGCGTCGAGTCCTGCCGGCATGGTGAGCAAAAACACTACGAGCATGACCGCGAGCGCCACCGCGCCAAAGGTCAGCGCGCTGCGCAATTTGTTGCGAAGCAAATTCGCGTAGACGAACCTGGTGTAGTTCATCGCTTCATCCGCCTCGGCTGACCCCACCGCTCGCCGCCATGGCCACGGCCTCCTGCGCCCGAGCCGCTTCCGCGCCTTCCAAGAGTTGGCCTTTGTCCAAGTGGAAGGCGAGATCGACGAAGCGCAGGGCGCGGGGATCGTGGGTCACCATGATCACCGTTTTGCCGAAATCGGTGCGCAAGTGGCGGAGCAGGCGCAAAGTGGCCTCGGCGTTGCGCGCGTCCAGATCCCCCGTGGGCTCGTCGGCAACGATTAGGTCAGGATCGGTCACCAACGCGCGCGCAATGGCCACGCGTTGCTGCTCACCGCCGGACAACGTTCGCGGGTAATGGTGCAAGCGATGCCCAAGTCCGACAATCCGCAGGGCAATTTCCGCTCGACGAAGCCGTTCGCGTTTGTCGAGCCGTGTCAGCAACAGCGGTAGGGCAACGTTGTCGCGCGCAGAAAGAACGGGAATCAGGTTAAAAAACTGGAAGATCAAACCCACATGCCGCGCACGCCAGCGAGCCAGTGCGTCTTCGTCCAAAACATCCAGGCGCCGACCGGCGACCCACACCTCGCCTGTCGTGGGGCGATCCAACCCGGCAAGCAAATTCATCAACGTCGATTTCCCGGATCCCGACGGGCCCATGAACGCGACGAACTGACCCGGAGGAATTTCCAACGACACGTCGTCGAGGGCGCGCACTTCGTCCACCCCGCGCCGATAGACGCGAGAAACCCGCACGATCCGAACGAGCGGTTGGGGATCTCCTGAAGCCACTGGCATGACCACAGCAATGTACCCATAAGCCAGGCAGGGAACGAGTCCAGGCTTTCCCAGTTGCTTTGCACCCATTTTGACTGCACACTGAAGGGCACCGTTAAGGATCGAGCCAGCCATGGAGCGCCACAGTCGCAGCGCCAATCGGGCCTCGCGGGAATGGGTCGTGTACGATGAGTACAGCCCTTGCCCGTACCTACCTGGCCAAATTGCCCGCATGCCGCTGCGGCTGCCGGTAGAGCCCTTGTCGCGCGAAGCGCTCTCGCAGCGCCTGGAGGCCGGCGATCGGCGCCAAGGAGCCCTGCTCTACCGACCACGGTGTCCCGGCTGCCAAGCCTGCCAAGCCATCCGCATCCCCGTGCACGCGTTCGTTCCCAATCGCACCCAACGCCGCACGTTTCGCCGCGGCGAAGCGTTGCTAGAGACCCGCATCGGTCCGCCCGTGGCCGATCTCGAACGAGTGCGGCTTTACAACCGCCACAAGATCGAACGACGCCTGCTACGAGCCGATGGACTCATCGATCGAGCGCTGTACGAGGAGTTTCTGGTCGAAACCTGCGCTGAAACGTTCGAACTCAGTTACTGGCTCGATGGCAAACTCGTGGGCGTCGCCATCACCGACCGTGCTGCCGACGCCTTGTCCGCCGTGTACTGTTACTACGACCCGGCATATTCCCGCCTGAGCCTGGGCACGTACTCCATCTTGAAGCAACTCGCTTTGTGCAGGGAGTGGAACCTCCGATACTTGTACCTGGGACTGTACGTCGAGGGCTGCCCGACCATGGCCTACAAGTCCCAGTTCTTCCCCCACGAGCGGCTCATCCACGGACGCTGGCGGTACTTCGATCGTCTCAGAGAGGACTAGCGTACCCACGGCATCCACACGCCAACACCACGTCGGAACCGTGGGCGACGCACCGCGTCCCGCACAACGGCAGAGCCAGACACGTTTTACCCCCACTCCCACCGTGTCGTTCGGTTTTCTATGTTCGAGCCGCCTTGTTTGTCCGGCGAGCATGCCATTCTTTGGGCAAACACGTTTTGCATAGGATCACGAAAGGGGAATCATGCCGCTGTTCGAGTATCGCTGTCACGACTGTGGAGCCGAATTCGAAGAGCTGGTGCGGTACGAGGAAGCCGACCGCATCACTTGCTCGCACTGCAAAAGCCTGCGGGTAGAGCGCTTGCTATCGAAGTTTGCCGTTAGTCGCGATGCGAGCCTGAGCGCGTCGGCAGAGCCTGGTCCCTGTGGCGCTTGTGGGGCGCCGCAACGCGGCATGTGCGCAATGGAACGTGGGGACTGGTGAGCCGTACGCGTCCGCCAGCAACCCTGGTCGGCATCGACACCGGCGGCACGTTTACGGACTTGGTTGCCTGGGTCGACGGCCAGGTTCTCGTCCATAAGGTTCCCTCCACTCCGCACAACCCGGCAGAAGCCGTGTTGCGGGGTTTGCAGGAACTTCTTGGCGAGGCGCGTGGGTTTGCGGTGACCTACAGCTCCACGGTAGCCACGAACGCCCTTCTCGAGCGACGCGGGGCGCGGGTTGCCTTGCTGACCACGGCGGGATTCGAAGACGTCATCGAGATCGGACGACAAAATCGCCCTGAACTGTACGCCCCAGAACCCCGGCGGCCGGAACCGCTCGTACCACGAGCTGCTCGCATTGGCGTTGCCGAGCGGATGCTGCATACGGGGCGGCCACTAGTTCCATTGCGTCCGCAGGCAATCGTTGCGGCGTTACGCAAGCTGAAGCAGCTGCAACCCGAATCCGTAGCCGTTTGCTTTTTGCACGCCTATGCGAATCCGCAGCACGAGCGCCGCATCGGGCGGGCGCTTGCGCGCGCCGGCTATCCGTTCGTTTCCCTCTCGCATGTCCTGGCAAACGAGCACCGGGAGTACGAGCGCTTCAGCACCACGGTGATCAACGCGTACATCCAGCCTGTAATGGCCAAGCATCTCGACGCCTTGCAGCAGGCACTGCGGAAAAAGGATGTGCGGCTCCGAGTGCTACAGTCCAGCGGAGGGGCAACTTCCGTCGACGTGGCGGCCAGTGAAGCGGTGCGCACGTGTTTGTCGGGACCGGCCGGTGGCGTGCGCGGCGCGTGGTCGGTGGCCACGTCGCTGGGCCTTCAGCAAGTCATCAGTTTCGACATGGGCGGCACGTCGACCGACGTGAGTCTATTGCTTGGCGGGGTGACGACCACAAACGACTGGGCAATTGGCGGTTTTCCGCTGAAGGTGCCGGCGGTCGACGTGCACACGGTGGGTGCTGGCGGGGGCTCGCTTGCGTACTTGGACGAGGGTGGACTTCTCAAAGTGGGGCCGCAAAGCGCCGGGGCCGATCCAGGCCCAGCTTGCTACGGGCGAGGCACCGAGCCTACCGTCACCGATGCCAATCTGGTGCTCGGCCGCTTGGTTCCAGAGTTGTTTCTGGGCGGACGCATGCAACTCTTCCCCGAACGCGCCCGCACTGCCATCGGCTCGCTGGCGCGCGCGCTCCGCAAAACAGTGGAAGAAACTGCGGAAGGAATCGTGTCCGTTGTGAACGCTGGCATGGAGCGCGCCATTCGAACCATCTCGGTGGAACGCGGGCACGACCCGCGCCAGTGCGCTTTGGTTGCGTTTGGCGGCGCTGCGGGCCAACATGCCTGCGCTCTGGCAGACGCACTGGGGATGGACACGGTCGTGGTGCCTGCACTTCCCGGACTGCTGTCAGCGTGGGGCGCTCTGTTTGCGCCTTCGGAGCGCACGGCAGTCTACCCGGTGCTGGAACGCGATCCATCCTACGAACGTTTGCAAGCCTTGGCTGCGCGGCTCGTCGCGTCCGTGCAGGAGGACTTGCGCCGCGACGGCGTTGCCAACAAACGGCAGCACATTTCAGTGCAGTTGGAGGTCCGCTATCGTGGTCAATCCTTCGAACTCGCCGTACCGCTTCGGCCTGACTACCGCGCTGCGTTCGAGCGAGCACACCGACGATGGTATGGGTACGCCGATCCCGGGCGAAGCGTCGAGGTGGTGAACATCCGCGCCTTCGGCCGCGAGCGTGTCCGGCTCCCTCGGCGGCTGTCGCTGTCCGCCTTCTCCCGGAAGCCAACACTGCTCCAGCAGAAGGTGTACGATCGTGGGCGCTGGTATCGTGTTCCGGTATTTCCACGCGATTCGTTCGCCGTTGGGGAAGCAATCCCCGGCCCGGCCCTCATCGTGGAACTCAGCGCAACGACATGGCTGCCCCCAGGTTGGGTGGTAGAGCGGGAGCAACGAGGTCACCTGGTCCTGCGACGACGAAGCCTGGCGAAGCGTGCGTAAACTGTGAGGGCCGACGGGGCGGCTGGCTCGCGTGAACCACGTCGGGCAACACACCATGCCCCCGGGGTCGCCTCGGCCACGCCTATGTGCCAGCCGGGGAGAGTCCCGTCGGCCTCACCTCGTCATGAACTCTTTTGATCGCAACGCGAGCAGCTTTCATCCATACACCGCGTGCAACAGCTGCCGTGAGTATCTACGGAACAGTGTTCCCGCGTCAATAGTTTGCTTTGTGCTAATGCGAGCACAAAATCATCCCCCTCGTGCCGGTGCTCCGACGCTCCCAAGGAGGCGGCCACTCGTTTGGCCTTCTTGTACGAGAAAACATTTGCTGGTAGCGAGAGTTCTCCAACCTTCAGCGACGGCAGATGCCGCGTTGGTTTCCAGAAGAAGGGGGAGTTTCGAGACGATGAACCAGGTAAATTTGGCCGACTTGGCTCAACGCCTCATCTGGCTCCGGAAACGCCGAGGTCTCACGCAAGAAGAGCTAGCGAAGCGCTGCCGCGCAGCCCGCACCCGACTCTTCTCAGCGGAGTGGTTGCCGCGTGTGCCGCACATCCGACGAGATCGCATTGCAAAGATCGAACTTGCCGCGTCTTCGAGTGCTAACGGAGCGCGGTCCATTTGGGACAACGAAATTCGCTTGCTCGCTGCCGCCCTCGACGTCCCGGAAACGTGGCTCCGCGGTAGCACCAATGGCTGCGACGCGGTGTGGGACTGCGACATCGAACCAGCGCGAGCGCGCGCAATTGCCGATCTCATCGCCTTCCACGAGGAGAACGCCAGTGAACGCTGGACTTGGACTCGCGTGCTGCCTTGTTCCCTCCAATCCCCGGAGTTCCTTCGTCGGTACGCGAAAATCTGGGCGTCTTCGATTACCAGAGGAACAGCCGGGTACCAACATCGAGAACGGGTGGCAGAAAGCCTCCTGCTGATCGGCGAAGCCAACCGGCAACGAACATTACCGCTTCTGGCGGCAAAGAAACTCCAGTGGTTTGTCGCGCTTCCAACGGACACCATCAAATCCATTGCTCGCGGCTCCGATACATACAGCGGGATGTCTCCTTCGTTGCGCCTGCATTGCCTACGCGGATTGGCGCAGCTGCTGGAGGGGTTCCAAGAAACACTGCACCTGGTACTGGTGGGCCAAGCGACCATCACTGGCATGCCACCGTGGTTCGCATCGTACGAGGGCGTTTACGTGAGCGGCGGGCTAGCCGCGTGGACCGATTTCAATGGCATACGCTACCTCTCCGAGTCGCCTACTCTGGTCCAGACAATGCGGGAGCGCGTGCAGGCGACCTTTGCCCAAGCCCGGTACAAAAGGCGCGAAGAGGTGCTCGCCTTCGTCCGCCACGAGATCGACGCACTGGCTACCGCCCTCGCTCGGCGCCGAACCAAGCCCGGCATCCGCGTGGTAGCGCGTTCTGCATAGCTTCGCCGTCCGGGAACCGAAGATCGGCTCATCGACGCTCGCAAAACGCGGCAACGGGAACGTAAGCGCCCGTTCGGCCCGGCCCTCCGCGTTGCCCGCTAGCTCGCGACGTTCCAGTTTCAGCCCCGTACCGCGTCCGGCCTAAGCAGCGCAAAATTTCGAGCTTGCACCCAGTGCGCCACACGATGGGCAGTGCGTCCGCGGTCTGCGGCGATGCAGCAGTACACTCCATGGGGGTAGATCCCCGCACACTCTCCGCCCGCGCATGGATGGAGGCACCGTCCAGCCGTACACAGCCGCCCCAGACGATCTGCACAACCCACCAAGACCGCGCTCTAGTACTCGATACCTCTTTTGCATTTTGCACACTGAGCGGCGGGGGGGTTCCTGCCCATGAACGCTCACCGACCGTGTGGCCGAGAGACACAGACCAAAGCGCTCGCCTCATCGGTCTCGGTTTCCCTTCCCCTGCTAGGCTTTTGATTGGCAACCAGGTATGCGAGCGATACGCGGAGGGCCCACCAGATGAGCCTCGAATCGCGAACAATGTCCAGAGAAGTCGCTCCGGAGAGCCGGGCTGTGATCGATGCAGTGCTCGGTTGGGTTTACACGGTACTGGCTTGGACCTTCGGCGTCGTCGGGTTCGTGTTCTTTGCCTTTCCCGACGGAACGGTCGATGCGCTCAACGCTGTCGGATCGTGGTTTGGCTTTCCTCGAGCACCGCACCTGGCACACCGATTTTGGTTGAGCCTCGGAGTCGCGTACATGGCGACGGTCACAGCGCTTGCCGCGTTCATCTCTCGCGCTCCCACAGAGCGGCGCCTCCTCATGCTCCCGCTCGCCATCGGCAAGGCAACCAGCAGCCTGACTTGCCTTTGGTTTTTCATCTTCCACGACCACTACTTCGTTTACCTTGCAAATTTTCTCGTCGACGCCTCTCTGGCTTTCCTGGCGTGGGGCACGTACCGGGCGTCGGAACCAAACGTGCCTGGTCCCCTGTCCGCTCGCGCCCGCCGCACTCTGGTGGCCATTGGCGAGGCCTTGCTCGCATCCGGAGCGGGCGCGAACCAGCACCCGGAGGTCATGAAGTTTGCCGAAGCGGTGGAAGCGCAGCTCCAAGCGCAAGGACCACTCGCACTTCGCGGCTTCGAATGGTTGCTGTGGTTCGTGGAAACGAGTCCGTTCTGGTTTCACGCCACGGTGCGTGCGTTCTCGGAGCTGCCCGTGGTTAGCCGCGTACGGATCCTCGAAGCCATGGAGCGCAGTCGCTGCACCGTGCGCCGCCAGGCTGCGCACGCGGTGAAACTGTTGTTCGGGCTTCACGCCTACAGCGACCCGGCGCTGCGAGCCGAGCTTGGAGTGGACGACGACTGGCTTGCCACCCGGCTCCAACTCGCGCGCGAGCGACGCGAACGTGGGGAAAAAGGGCCATTCCCGGAACCCGTTCCAGTCGACTGAGCCTCGCCATGCCGGTATACGACGCTCGCACTCTTGGCCGAGACCACCGAATCGTCGCGGACGCCGTGATCATTGGTACGGGCGCGGGCGGTGCGGTCGCTGCGGCGGAACTCGCACGGGCTGGTTGGCGGGTCGTGATGCTGGAGGAAGGAGGGTACTTCACGGGCACCCATCTCGAGGGCGACGTCCGCTTTGCGTTTGCCCGGCTGTATCGCGACGGAGGACTCACGGGTACCGTGGGCCGTCCACCCATCATCGTACCCCTCGGGCGGTGTGTCGGGGGAACGACCACGATCAACAGCGGCACTTGCTATCGGACCCCAGATTTCGTGCTGGAGCACTGGGAGCGGGTGCTTGGCCTCGAAGGGGCAACGGAACTGGACGAGCACTACCGTGCTCTCGAGAAAGACCTGCACATCGAACCCGTGCCGGACGAGTTTTACGGCCCCGCAAACAAGCTGATTCAAAACGCTGTGGAGCGTGTGCTCGGCTGGCGTGGCTCGCGAATCCCGCGCAATGCGCAAGGCTGCCTCGGTACTGGGCGTTGCGCCTTTGGCTGTCCGAGCGACGGCAAGCTCGCCATGAGTGTCAGCAAGGTGCCCGAGGCCATTGCGCATGGTGCAGATCTCTGGGTTCATGCCCGAGCGCGCCGGATTTTGCTGGATGGCCGCAGAGCGTTCGGTGTGGTTGCAGATGCGCTCAGCGATGGCGGAAGGCCCACCGGGACGCGCATCGACATCCTCGCTCCGCTCGTGGTCGTGGCTGCAGGTGCGTTGCACACGCCTGCTCTGCTGCAAGCCTCGGGCGTGCGCCACCCCTGGCTCGGCCGCAACCTGCACCTCCACCCCGCCACGCGCGTGCTCGGGCTGTTTCCCGAACCCATTCGGGGCTGGCGAGAAGTGCCGCAGGCGTACAACATCGACGAGTTCATTCCCCAAGGTGTGTTCATCCAGGGGCAATTTGTCCCGCCCGAAGTTCAAGCGGCAGCCGTGCCTGGCTTCGGTGCCACATACCGCGAGCGCATGCGTGCCTTCAATCGCATGGCGAGCTTCGGTGCACTGATCAGCGACGAAAGCGCTGGGCGGGTGTGGAGTATTGGGCACAGCGGGCGGCCGCTGGCCTGGTACTCGCTGAACAGCCGCGACCGCCGCAAGCTCCTGTTCGCGATCGCACGCACCGCAGAGGCGTTTTTCGCTGCCGGTGCCCAGGAGGTGTACACGGGTGTGGCCGCGCTGCCCGTTTTGCGCAGCCGCACACAAATTGCTGAATTCGAGCGCTGTCGCGTTTCGCCGAGTCAAATCGAGGTCATGGCCTTCCACCCAATGGGCACTGCCCGGTCCGGAGCACCTGAATGGTCGGTATGCGATCCATGGGGGAAGGTTTACGGCTACCACGGTCTCGCCGTTGCCGACGCGAGCCTGTTTCCCACGTCGAACCGAATCAATCCACAGCTCACGATCATGGCGCTGGTGCGCCGCAACGCCCACCACTGGGGCGCGCAGGGTTCCTGAATGGCGCGGTTCCGCGTCGCCACCAGACCCAACCAGCCTTGCTTCGATCGGTTGCAGGAAGGGGGCTTGGCGCGCTCTTGCTCGATCAGCGCGGCAGGCGTCTGCACGCGTACGATCGACCGCGCACGAGCGGACCGTGTTCTCGGCGTTCCATGGACCGGAACGAGGCTCGGGCACACGGCAGCAGCCGGTCGCATCCCGTGCGCTACTCGCCCCCGGCACACGAGTGACAACGAACAGCACGTGCAAGGGAAGAGTGCGAATGGAACGCGGCGCGTGTCGAAGACGAGCGCGAAGATTTCTCCCTACCTTTCTTCTGCGTGGGGGCGGTGGTAGCGACCACCGACGAAAGGAAGCTGCGCCATGGAGTCGAGCAGTGTGCGTGTGGAACGCAACGGGCCGGTATGGACGGTCATTCTTTCGCGTCCAGACCGCAAAAACGCGGTCGACCGCGCCACCGCCGCTCTCCTGGCCGACGCGTTCCGCGCGTTCGAGGCCGACGGCGAGGCCCGCGTGGCTGTGCTTTGGGGAGAAGGCGGTACCTTTTGCGCGGGCGCCGATCTCAAGGCAGTTGCCGAGGGCCGAGGAAATACAGTCAGTCCCGACGGAGATGGCCCTATGGGCCCCACGCGGATGTTGCTTGGGAAGCCCGTGATTGCCGCCGTCGCGGGCTACGCCGTGGCTGGTGGGTTGGAGCTGGCGCTGTGGTGCGATTTGCGGGTTGCAGAAGAGTCGGCCGTATTGGGCGTGTTCTGCCGGCGTTGGGGTGTCCCATTGATCGACGGGGGCACGGTGCGGCTGCCGCGCTTGATTGGGCTGAGCCGAGCGTTGGATCTCATTTTGACCGGCCGCCCAGTATCGGCTCGCGAGGCGTTGGAAATGGGGCTCGTAAACCGGGTGGTGCCCGATGGCACCAGCCGGGCGCACGCCGAGGAGCTCGCGCATCAGCTCGCCCGCTTTCCTCAGGCATGCTTGCGTCACGACCGGCTTTCCGCATACGAGCAAGACGGGCTTTCACTCGAGGCTGCGATGCAAAACGAATTTCGTCATGGAACCGAAACGCTTGCGAGCGGCGAGTCGGTTGCCGGAGCCCGGGAGTTTGCGGCGGGCAAAGGCCGGCACGGCTCGTTCGAGTGAACGGCCCGCGATGGCGAGAACCAAAACAAGCAGGAGGGACCGATGAAAATTTACGATTCCCAGTTGGCGCCCAATCCGCGGCGGGTACGAATTTTTCTGGCGGAAAAAGGGATTCAGGTGCCTTACGAGCAAGTGGACATTGTCAGTGGTGCAAACCGCTCGCCGGAGTTCCGCAAGAAAAACCCGATGGGAACGGTGCCTGTGTTGGAACTCGACGATGGCACCTGCATTGCCGAAAGCGTGGCCATCTGCCGCTATTTCGAGGAGCTCTATCCCGAGCCTCCACTCATGGGTCGCGACGCGCGCGACCGCGCCATCGTAGAAATGTGGCAGCGGCGGATGGAGCTGCACGTGTTTCTTCCGATCGCGCAGGTGTTCCGCAACTGTCATCCATTCTTTGCCGGACGCATTCGTCAGGTGCCAGAGTGGGGGCAAGTCAATCGCGAGTGGGCGCTCGAGGCGCTGGCATGGCTCGACCAAGAGCTTGCCACACGGCCCTTTATTGCCGGCGATGCGTACACGATTGCCGACATCACCGCGCTTTGCGGCATCGATTTCGGGCGAGTGTCGGACATTCGCATCCAGCCAGAACAGAAAAACCTCAAGCGTTGGTACGACGAAGTGTCGTCGCGACCAAGTGCGAAAGCCTAGTGGGGGCAACGATGAAGTTCGGTGTCGCGTTCACGAATGCGGGTCCGCTCGCCGATCCCGAGCCGTTTGCGGCGTTAGTGCGCGCCGCTGAGGAGTGCGGATTCGATTCCGTGTGGACGGTCGAGCATGTGGTGGTGCCGGTGGGGTACAAGTCGCGCTACCCGTACAGCTCCGACGGGCGGATGCCCGGACCGGATAACGTCCCGCTGTCCGATCCGCTGATTCCTTTGGCTTACGCTGCGGCGATCACCGAGCGGATTCGCCTTGGCACAGGCATTTTGATCTTGCCGCAGCGGCATCCTGCGTATGTGGCCAAGGAGGTGGCCACCCTCGACGTATTGTCGCGAGGTCGGGCGATTCTCGGGATCGGAGCCGGCTGGCTTGCGGAGGAATTTGCTGCCCTCGGAATTCCCTTCGAAGAGCGGGGGCCGCGCACCGACGAAGCCATCCGCGCGATTCGCACGCTGTGGCAACCAGGGCCGCAGAGCTTCGAGGGCAAATTCTTCCGCTGGAATCCCGTAGAGTCGAATCCTAAGCCGGTGCAACAGCCGGGCGTGCCGATCGTCGTGGGTGGCCACTCGATCCCGGCGGCCAAACGTGCGGCACGCCTAGGTGACGGCTTTTTCCCGGCCTTTGGGGAGCCCGCAGCGCTTGCTCGCCTGTTGGACGCTCTGCGCACCGAATGCGCACGCATCGGTCGCAACCCCGCGGACATCGAAATCACCACGGGCGCATTCACTGTCGATGCCGACACCGTGGCGCGGTACGCGGAGCTGGGGGTGCACCGCGTCGTCATCGCGCCGCCAGGGTTCGACCCCGACAGCATCCGCGACGGCCTGCGTCGTTTCGCCGACACGGTCATGCAAGCAGCGACCAAGCTCTAGTCATCTTCCCAGCCTCCCCTTGCACTCCACCCTTCCCCCGGCACCACAGGCTGCAAGGGGGGGATCCGAGGCGCGAGAACGGCCACAACGGTGAGCGGCGGCGAAATAATTCCAACGCACAAGCTTGTAACGCCGTGCGCATGCATGTTCCTCACGCGCCCATCGGCCGAAACAACCCGTACCCGCGGTACCTCCCAGCCCCCAGCAGCACGGGCCCGCAAACGGCTTCGTCGAAGACGAGAATAACGTGGCCGTGCTGCCGCTCGCTTCCGTCCTTCCGCGGTAGGCGGGGAAACAAGTACGCCGGGGGTGCACCGAGGTGGGCTGAGACTGGCGTAAGCACCACCTCTCGCGGGCGCGGCAGGCCAATTGCGGCGCATGCCCCCGAAATGATCTCTGCGGCCTCCCGCTGGTAGCTGAAACGATCTTTGCCTTTCGGATGCCGGTCAAAGGCCACCGGCGTGACACTGGCCCAGTGGGTGGCCCCTCGCGGATAGGCCGTCCACGTCTCCGGACGGAGATTCCAAGGTGGCTGCTCTCCGAGATCCCGTGTCAATTCCCACACTCCCAAATGGCCAAGCCGAATTTCAGCCACGCGTCCTAAGACCCTGAGGACGGATCGCCGCTCCTCCATTTGGAGGCCCTTCGGGAGCACGGCCGCCAGTCCCAAGAGGTGACCGTCCCCATAAGGGTGCGACACGAACGGCAGAGGCATCAGGGCAAGGTGAGGACCTTGAAGCGGGCCCCCGGCCTGATCGTGGCCGCTCACGATCCCACGCAGGCGTTCCGGCAAATCGTTCAAATGGCTCAGGAGTGCCTCTCTCCAAGCTTGAATAACCCTGGCCGCGGCCCGCAGCCCAAGGGTGGCAAAGGGCCCGCTGCGCCGTTCCAAGCCAAAAACAACGATGTTTGGGCTAAAGACGGTTCCGGGAGCGCTTGTTGGATCCTCCACGTGGCCGCTCCTAGCGTAGCCTCGGTAGAGAGAGACCTGCGGACGGAGTTGGTCCGGAGGGGCTCCGCCAAATTGTTCCCTTAACTTCTTCTTTGCCGCTCGCTGCGCGTTCCTATCGCGATCATCTTCTGCGGCTAGCACGAGGGATGCGTAGGCTTCGACCGCCTTAGCGTTGTATGCACGTTCAAGGTCGTCGAGCGTCCCTGGCGCACAGACCCTAAGCTGTAACTCAGCCCGCTCGTCGTCCGGGACCCATGTAAGCTTACTTACTTCGTCAGGGCGGGCTACCCACATCTGGACCAACGAAGTCGAGTGTCCGATTCGAGTGACTTTCGCACACAGCGACTCCAGCGCCGCGGCCACCGGTCGCTCGGCAGTCACAGACGGCCAAACTAGGTACGCTGTGTCCCTCTCCAGCCACGCACGAGCGAATGTCCTAGGCTGCCGTTCACGGGTAAGCTGGGGGGCCGACTGAATAATCGCAGTAGGAGGTTTGGTTACCTCCCCCGACTTGTCGTTGACAGGCACGTAATGCGTGACCACCGCGCGAGCGATCGCGCTGGGAACCTGAAGCCCTGGCGGGGGCAGCGATTCCAACCAAAGGAGCGCCTCGCGCTCCGCCGGATCTGCTCCAGTAGTAAAGTGCGCGGCCGCCATCGCCATGAACACCCGCGCAGGGTGTGGCGGCCACTCCGCGCGCTCCCAGCCTGCTAGGCGCTCGTGCGGCTCGCAAGCCGCGACAAACCCGTTGAGATAGCGGATTCCGAGCGCCAGCATCTTAAGCCGCCTCTCGCGACTTCTTGGCCGCCTCCAGTTGGCTCAGCCGTACCAACTTGACCAGCTCGGCCGAAGGTTTGAGGACCACGGGACGCTCAAGCCACGGCAGGCCCACTCGCTTCGCCTCTTGCACCGCACTGTTCAAGAGCCTCACCGCGCCCTCACTGGTCAGCAAGAATTGTTCCGGGTCCTCGCTGGGGTGCTCCAAGAGCTCCCACGCCATCGGAGCGTCCGGCCAGAGCAAACACCGCGATCGCAGGTCCACCCCTGCCTCGAAGGCTAAAGTGGCAGCTGCTAGCGCAAGCGCTGCGAGCACCGTTCGGGCTGCCCCATCCACCTCGGCGTCCACCTTACCACCCAGCGGGAAGCGCAGTCGCCGCAGGCAGATGAGGGAAAGCGTTGTGATCTGCTCCGCGTACTCGATGGTAACCCCTGAGTTGGGAGACTCGAACGGCACGCTGGAGTGATTGATCTCAGAGGGCCGAATTCCTTTTTTTTCTTCGGGCTCTGCCACCCGGTCCAGGGCCCCGTAACTGTCGGCGAACACCGGGACGTTCCTGCTGATTTCCAGCGGGTCCCGGCGCACCCCACGATTTCGGTAGCCGTCTTCCCATTGCGCCCCGATGCCCACGATCTCCGACACCATCGCTCGCTCGAACTTGGGACCTAAACCCCCTTTCGGCCCCGTCGAGTCCCACATGCCGAAGATCAACGCCGTGGGGCAAAGTTCAAAGAGCGGAGTGGCATTGGTAAGGCTAACCGTGTTGAGCGCCCTTCCTCGGTCGGACCTACGGAACTTCACGCCATCTAGCTCGCTATCCCGGAGGATCGCGTCCGCCAGCCGGTGCGGCACCTGGAGGCTACTGACTTGTCCCACCTTTTCGATGAGCCGCCCTGCGGCCGTATCGGCTTCGACGTCTCCCGTGGGGTCGAAGTCGGAGAAGTCCACCACGACCAACGGGAGTTGGATCCTGCCCTGATCCACGGCGTCCTGCAACGCGAGCTCCATCCGGTTAGCCTGGCTTTGCACGCTGTCGAGCAGCACGCACGTAACCGGTTCGGCGCGGCCGGGAATCCGACGTTTCTCGATCGCGTAGACGGCCCCTGCAAACGTCGGCGGAAAGACCTTGTCGCCGTCGCCGCCTGCTGGGCGGAGTCTGCGCCGCGACCGAAAAGCCGCAGCACTACCTTCCACTGCGGCGCGTAAGGTTTCGAGGCTGAGTTCTTCCATAATCCCTCCTCTTCTTTTTCGTCACGTACCTCCATATAGGGTAGGGTTACACTACTCTCCGAGCCGGGGAGAAGTTGAGCTTCTTATTGGCCCCGGAACCCACCTCAATTCGGGTCGTGCGATAGGCTGCCACAATCCCTAAGGCTCGCAAAGCCGGAACGTTAGGCCTCTCTTTCACAAGCTCACGAAGCTGGACCAAGGACCGAACGGCATCCAGGCTCAGAGGGTGCTCCCAAAGAGGCCATGTGAAAGTTTGGTGATTCGGATCCCACCCAGAGACCTGGAGACGCCGACCAACGGGGGCGGCGGGGAAAACCGCGAGCGAGCGGTACGCCAGCAGGTTGGCCATCCACATCGTGCGGGGCTTATTCCCCGAAGCCGTCGGGTCGCGATCCATCAAGGCATAACGGCGGTCTTCGATCGGGTCCCAGCGCATCGACAAGCCCTGGTCGGGGTAGCTCCAAACGCTAAAGAGCGTTCTCACCACCGCCTCTTCAGTTACTCGCGCGATAAGCTCTCGGGCAGTATCCAAAAAGTCCTGGTGTCCCGATCCCCGGATGAAGCAGAAGGGCGTCGGTTCAATACTGTCGTTGTTTTTCTGGCGGATGGCATCCACACCGAACGATCCATACATGTCGAGGGTCTCCCGGGAGGCCTGGCTCGCCGAATTCATTACAGCTGCCACATGTTCGCGGTACTCAGATGGCGTGCAGTCAAGGCGCTTGCCGAGGGCAAGCTCAGGGCGAGGGACCACCTCGCGGAGAGCATCCAACCAACGGCGGCGCTTCTCTTGATATTCTCGTTCCAGAGGACGAAGTTCTCGTTCCTCGACCTCGGTGCGTTGGCTACCCCGCAGGCCGCGCTTCCTAATTTCCTCCCGCTTGTTTTTGATCGCGGTCTTCGCACGTTGCATTTCTTGTTCGGCGCACTTCCGGCGCTTGTCGGCCTCTTTTGAAACGGTACGGCCCCGCAAGGTCTCAACCAGGAGAGCCACCAAATCATCCTGGGTTTTCGCATCCACATTCACAGCCTCGAGGACTGCCGTCCAACGGTTGGTGCACTTCCACCGAAGCCTTGGCTCGCCGCGGCCAGCGTAGTGAAGGCTCGCCATGGTGCCGAGCGCAGCTAAGAAGCCTAGCGGGTTGGTTCCATCGAGCCCCACCAGGTCAAAGGATCGAGACATCAGCTAGCACCCCCTTCTCGGACAACGAAGTTGCTGGCGTACCAGTCCGCCAAGCGCAGCAGGGCCTCCAAGTACGCGAGTCCCCACCACCCATACCGGCGTGTCAACCGCCAGAACCGTTCCGGGATGCCGGAGTCCACCCGACAAGCTGGTGGGGATTCCAATCGCGCCTCTGGGGAAAGCCTAATCTCTACGCCCGCGAGGACCCCGGAGACTGGCGGAGGCGAAGGGTCTGCGACCACTGGCGCGAAGGGCCGGGCATGACCGTGGTGGCTCGCCACGAGGTGAAGGACGAGGTCTGCCAGAATGCCGCTGGGACCTGAAGGCAAGGCAGCAAACCGCTGAGCAAGATCCATCGACAGCATCTCGTGCCGGAAGTTTTCGGGCAGGCCGGTCGCCTCACGGATCGCCCGGCGCTGGCTCGGAGAGGTAGGCACTGTCGGCGACTTCGCTATCGGCACCGGCGCGCCGGCCGCTGCTACCTCATCGCCCTGGTGGAGCAGCACCTGAAACCGAGGGTCGAGCTTCCCGGCGTCATGCCAGAAGGCCGCGAGAGCAAGCGCGTCTTGAAGATGGACCGGGAGGCATCGCTTTGCGATTTTCTCTGCAGCTCGCCGAACCAGGTGGCTATGCTCCTCTAGCGCTACGACCCTGTGCGCAGCGGACGCAAGATCGTCGTCGTCGGCGAACAGGTCCGGCTCCGCTCCGCTACGCCTCGGAGTGCGGGCTACTAAAATGAGCCCTCCGGCGGGGTGTTCCACCATCTTACCGTCCCGGGCGGCATCCAAGAGTTGAAGCCACCATTCAGGAGGCGGCGGAGGCGATTCCTCGTCCCTTCGGTGGTAGTCGAGGACCTCCTGTATCGCATCCTGGATCTCTTTCCGGAGTGGAGCAGGTGCAGCGGCCAGTTCCACTAGGTTCCGGAGAGGTGGACAATCGAGCCAATGAGTCAACACAGCCTCATTCAGGCGCACGACCGCAGACTGTCCGACAGCTACCCGAGCCAGCTCAAAGAGGTCCAGGCCCTCCCTACCCAGCGCTCGTCCGTTGCTGGCTTGGCCTAGCCACTCGATCCCGTAAGCCGCGGGAACCACGATAACATCGCCGGGTAAAATCTCGGCTGCCTCCACGACTACACTGGAGCGTTCCCGTCCCCGCCACACGACGCAGGGACGGATCCGCTTCCCAAAACGCTCTCGGTTCTCCTCCAGGCCCTCCCGGTCCTGCAGCCCCTCCACATCTCCGGACTCGTCCACTGTGGCTGCCTCCGCCAACCACGAACGCACCCGCCATAGCGACGCTTGCAGCATCTCGCCGCTCACAGGCGGGCAAAGCGCGACAATCTCTAACCACTGCCGGGTATCGGTTGTCGGGAGATCCGAGCGCCACACTACGGACACCTCCGAGGGCCCAGGCTGCCCGTGCAAGTACAGGCTCACATCCGGTTCGGGGTGCGCAGCAGGTGCTGTCTGACAGAGCAAATCAAGATGCGCGGGCAGGAGGACCGGAGCATCGGACCTCGGTGCTAGGAGCGAGGCGAGATCCTCGGCGCTGACGCTCTGAATGCGCCGTTCGAGAGCCTCGACACCCATGTCCACGACCAAGCGGCCTTCACGATCGCTTGTGGCCTCGCTTTGTAACCACTTCCAAGTATCGACCAGTGACCTGCCGTAAATAGGGTCCGGCTCCTTAGCATCGATATCCGCCCGACGGACAAGGATCGCTCCAACTGCCGGCTCGTCCGACCCAAGTCGGGCCAGGCGCCCGAAACGCTGGCGGAGCGCGTCTAGGCTCGCGCACTCGGTAATGAGCGCATCGAAGCTAAAGTCTGCCCCCACTTCCAGGCACTGAGTAGCGACGACCACGATGGGGCGCTCAGGCTCTCGTGGACTGTTCGCTTTCAGGTACGAGATCCACTTGTCGACAAGGGCGTCGCGGTCCAAGGGGCGAATCCGTCCAGTCAGCAGTACCACGTCCCTGTCCTGGGACATATCTTGCAGTTTGGCGGCCACCTCCCTAGCCGTCCGGACCCGGTTTACCATGATCGCAACCCGACGCCTTCCTTCACCCACGAACCGCTCCGCTCGCTGGGCAGCTTCGATAACGAGCGGGTCAGCGTCCACTTGCCGAGGCTCCAAGAAAACGAGTTCTGCCGGTTTCGAGGTACGAAGTCTGCGGTGTAACACAGGATGATCCAGAGCTCGTTCGCGCTCGAGACCGGGAAACACGGACTCCGACGGTAGACCTCGGGGCGGAGTGGCTGACATAAGAACGAAACCAAAGGGGCTCGGAAGCGGTTCCTCTGCCCAGGCCGGTGCTCGGTAGGTGCGGATGGCCTGGAGCGTCTGCATAAACGGAACCGCGCAGTGGGCTTCGTCAAGGATTATGAGGCTATCGTTGGCGGCAAGCCCGGCGAAAATCGGTGCAGAGAGCAAGCTATGGCCGTACCCGCGAAACAAAAGCCGGGACCCAACCTGGTCCACTGTCGACGTGATCACAGCCGGTTGCGAAGGAATTCGTGCCCACCCGTCATCGCGGAGGGTGCCTCCCCGCAATCGACCTACCGACAACGGGCGACCCGTACCGGATAGATCGCGCAAACGGTCGGCTACCTCCTTAAGGGGCCCATCCTCGGCGCGTGCAAGCTTGTCCGCGAGCTCGCTGGCACGCCGAAATGCTTCGTCGACCACGATGCGGCGATCGACAACCAGCCAGATGCGTCGTGGGGCAGAGCGCTTCTCCAAGGGGTAGTGCGCCTGAGCCGCCAGCGCATACACTGCGATGTCAATGCACGCGGTTTTGCCGGAAGCCGTGGGCAAGTCCACTACAGCTGGCCATGGCTCGCGCGCAACGATCTCCGCAAGCATTATCTGCCAGGGAAACGGTTCATGGCCCCAAAGAGCCTGAGAAAACTCCGCAAAGCTACAGTTCATTCTTTCAGACTCCCGTTGGCCCTATGGTCCGGCGTCGTTTCCGCCGTGGCCGGCACTGAACCCGGCTCGGCGAATATCCCACGTACTCAACAAAGGGCCCCTGTAGGACCGCTACCTCGACCGGCGTCTGCCCTCGAATCAAAGCCCCGAAAAAAACCGCGAAGACGTTCATCGTTCGAAAATGCAAGCAAAGGCACCCCACAATAACCGTTGACAGCATTACGGCGAAACGTCCGTCTCCCCTCGCATCCCGATGTTCGACCCAAGCTGGGAACCAAGGCGCGTGCGTCGCGGCCGTTTGCCCCCTTGTGGAATCGGCCGAGAGCGTTCGAGCTTCGCTCGGATTCGTAGTGCGATGCGTTGTTTCCACCCAACGCTCCCAAACAAGCCCGCACCCTCGAGCTGCGCGTTTCTTCGATCCTTCAATGACCTGCCTCCGTGCCGCCTAATAGCCACAGCTTACGCGCTCTTGTCAAGATCGAACCTCGCCACGAAGCCTCCGTAACCTTTACGGGAATCACATCTCCACGTGCCTTGCGCTTTGCCGAGGCAGTTGACAACGACCCAAGCCTTCGACGTGCGCAATTCTTGCCTTTCAAGCGCTCGCGCCGTCGAAAACGCGTTCAGCGTGGCAACAGCCAACAGAAGCAGGCGCGCCGCTCGGGCGTAGGGATGCCGCGGACACAACAGCCACAAGTGTGCACGGGATTTGCTCGATCCCACCTTCGCATCGTGGGCATACGCCATTTGGGGGCATCATGCCGGACGACGAACAAGAACTTCGAGACACTGATTCGCGCGCCGAAGAAGAGCCGCTGCTGGTTCCCGCTCGCATGGTGAACGAGTTCGTGTACTGCCCGCGTCTTGCCTACCTCGAGTGGGTCCAAGGCGAATGGGCGGACTCGGTGGACACCATCCAGGGCCGTTACGTGCACCGCCGGGTGGACCAAAGCAGTGGCGCACTACCACGGCCGGGGGAAATCGCAGAGGACAGCAGGATTCACGCTCGATCCGTCACGCTTTCCTCAACCCGGCTAGGACTCGTCGCACGCATCGACCTCATCGAAGGCGACGCCCGAATGGTCGTTCCAGTCGATTACAAACACGGCAAGCGGCCGCACACGGCGCGCGGCACGTACGAGCCGGAACGCGTGCAGCTCTGTGCGCAAGGACTCCTGCTCGAAGAGCACGGATACATCTGCAAAGAGGGGGTGCTGTACTTCACCGGAAGCCGCGAGCGGGTGCGCGTGGAGTTCGACGAAGCACTGCGAGCCGAAACGCTGCAGGCGATCGCCGGCCTGCGCGCACTGGCAGCAAGCGGACAAATTCCACCGCCGTTGGAGGACAGCCCCAAGTGCCCGCGTTGCTCGCTCGTCGGCATCTGCTTGCCCGACGAGGTCAATTTTCTCAGCCACGACCAACCCGGTGTTCGTCCGTTAGCAGTAGCTCGCGACCATGCCCTACCTCTGTACGTCCAGGCACACAACGCCAGGATACGCAAAGCCGGCGAGGTATTGGAAATCGAACAAGACGACGAACACGTGCAAACCGTGCGGCTGATCGACGTGTCGCAAGTGGTGCTTCTTGGCAACGTTTCGCTCACCACGCCCGCTCTCCACGAATTGATGGCACGCGAGATCCCGGTGAGCTGGCATTCGTTCGGGGGCTGGTTTCTCGGCCACACGATCGGCACCGGACACAAAAATGTCGAAATCCGCACGGCACAGTACCGGACCAGTTTCGACCCGGCTGCGTGCTTGCGCCTCGCAAAAGGCATCGTGGCAGCAAAAATCCGCAACCAGCGCACGCTGTTGCGCCGCAACTGGAAGCGTGCCGACGATCCCGAGCCGGTGCTAGCCGGTTTCGAGAGCGACTTGCGGCGCGTGCAAAGCGCCACGGACCTCGAAACGTTGCTCGGTGCCGAAGGGCAAGCAGCAGCACGGTACTTTGGAAATTTTTCTGCGATGCTCCGGCAAGACACCGACGGACGCTTGCCCTTCGACTTCTCCAAACGCAACCGCCGACCACCCGCAGACCCTGTGAATGCGTTGTTGTCGTATGCGTATGCACTGCTCACGCGTACTTGGACGGTGGCGCTCACCGCGGTCGGCTTCGATCCATATCGCGGCTTTTACCATCAGCCCCGATATGGGCGACCAGCGCTTGCCCTCGACATGATGGAACCGTTTCGGCCGTTGATTGCCGACTCGAGCGTGTTGCAAGCGATCAACAACGGAGAGGTACAAGCGACCGATTTCGTGCACGCCGGGGCGGCCGTTGCTCTCACCAACGATGGCCGGCGCCGGTTCATTGCCGCATTCGAGCGACGCCTGAGTCACGAGGTGACTCACCCGGTGTTTGGCTACCGCGTAAGTTATCGGCGTCTGCTCGAACTGCAGGCGCGACTCCTAGCCCGCCATCTGTTGGGGGAAATTCCCGAGTACCCACAGTTCACCACCCGCTGACATGAACGAGGAACACCTTTACATCGTGTGCTACGACATCCGGGAACCGCGCCGCTGGCGCAAAGTGTTTCGCAAAATGCAGGGCTATGGCGAGTGGCTGCAGCTTTCCGTGTTCCAGTGCCGCCTGAACCGAATGCGCCTGGCTGAACTCTTGGGCGCACTAGATCAAATGATCCATCACGACGAAGACCATGTGCTCGTGCTCGATCTCGGATTGGCCGACAAGGTAGTGCCAAGAATCGTGAGCCTTGGCAAAACAGTACAACCTGTGCAAAAAGGGCCCATCATCGTATGAACTTTTTGCCTTTGCGCTTGCGAGCGCTACAGTGCTGGCCCCGAGCCTGGGGAGGGCTCGCAAGCCCGAGTTGTTTGAAAACTTGGCACGTTAGAACGAGTGAAGGCACCCGCTTCCCGCGCCTTCCGGGGAGGCGAACAGGTGCAAATGTGCAGGGCTCGCAAACTCGCGCAGCTCCTACGCGTTTCTGGCTACTTAGGCGCGGGCTGTTTTCCGCAGCGATGTGCTGCGGCCCCATTGAAGCCATTTGTGCTTTGTTGCTTTTGGCTTCATACCCAATGTTTTCCGCAGCGATGTGCTGCGGCCCCATTGAAGCTTCCCGCCGCGCCGCGCGCCACAAGCGCAACGATTGTTTTCCGCAGCGATGTGCTGCGGCCCCATTGAAGCGGGGTATTGACAC